>Ga0194133_10010717_pt1 | contig 10250 bp, 10 predicted proteins | sample TA2KigOf40mmetaG_FD_155448 | JGI IMG/M metagenome (GOLD analysis project Ga0194133, IMG submission 155448) | Freshwater microbial communities from Lake Tanganyika, Tanzania - TA2015055 Kigoma Offshore 40m | ecosystem: Environmental > Aquatic > Freshwater > Lake | place: Tanzania: Lake... | reverse complement strand
AGTCGGCGATAAGGCTTTCGCGAAGCTTACAAGCTTCGCAAACCCTCTGGGAATCCAGCTGAAAGCCGACGCCCATAAGCGGGCATCGATGCGACCGAAGGTCGCAATTCGCCTTTGGCTTAACGCTGCCTTGTGTTTCGCGAAGCTTAAAGCCTTAGGTATCAGTCCAGGTGAATAGAGGTTAATTGCGATAGACTAAAATCTCGCGAACCCGTCCCGAATAAATACCACGAAAACCAATCTTATGATCCAATCGCATGGGACAAATCGTCGGTACCACCGTATACAAGAATTGACGAATGGATCCCGCCGAGGTATCATCCAAATAAATGGCAAAAAGACCCCCCGGTTTCAATAAACGAGCCGTTTGTTGAAACAATGGCACATAAAATTCGGCAACCCAATCTCTGTATTGGGGGTTTGTGTCTTCGTTGTACACCTCGTAATCGAAGAAGGGAGGACTCGTAAAGGCCACATCAAAGGTTTCTTCCACCAAGGAACGAGCCCCCTCTTCAAACGGTTGTGCCCGTAATTCAAACGTTGTATTTTGCGTCTTGTCCTCCAAACGCAACGCACTGATTTGTGTTTGTGTTTGTATTTGCGTCGTTTGCAATCGTTTTTTTTTCTGGTCATTGTCATTGTGGTTGTTATTGTTGGCATCCACCATAACCAACGATGACTGGGTAATCGACACCAACGATCCCGACATGGCACATGTCATCATGTCTTTGTATCCTGGATACAAGGACAAATTGGGATCAAATCCCACATATTCGACGGGTTGTTCTCCGTTTTGCCCCGCATCCGATACATACAATCCCACCATTCGATCCCCCCATCCCGCACATGGATCCAATACGCGAATGATGGTTGGTGTTGGTGTTTGGGGGTGGGGTTGGGTTTTTTGGTCTGACGCTAGCACTTCGGCAATCAAATATTCATAGATGGCCCGCGCATAATTCGGCATAAACGTGGTCGCCAATTTGTAGCCATATTTCTTTTGCAATGTCCATTTGGCCTCATGCACGTCGGTTTCGGCGCCTTCCTCCATCTCAAATGCAAGCGCCGAATCCGGTTCTTCATACAAATCCAAAAACGAGGGCAACAAAACCGTCGTCGTCGTCGTCGTCGTCGTCGTCGTCGTCGCAGTTTTCCTTCCTTCTTTGGTTTGTCCTCTTCTTTCTGCTTCGGGATGGGAGGAAATGCGTTGGGAAACCCGTGTCCTTAATAATGGTTCCTCTTGAAAGGCACGCACAAAATCGCCCGGGGTTTCGTCTTCCAACTCGAAAATTCTTCTGCATTCCAATTCACCGTTTCGTTTTGATGGTGGGTTATTGGACACGATATCGACGGCTTTTGTCACTCGCATTTTGGCAAATAATTCCTTGGCATCTATGGCATCCAATAATTTGGGAAAAGACGACATGGGTTTGTTTTGATTTGAATAGGCTGGGTCGGGGTTTTATTTTTGTTTGCAATTTTTTCAAAGTTCCAATTTATTTCATTTTTTTTTCTATCATTTTTTTATATACATTTTTTTTTTTTTTTTTTTTGTTTAATTTTGAATGGTATTTGAAAGAGTTGTCGGGCATGACTTTGAAAAAATAATTTATTTTTTTTTTGTTTTTAAAAAGTATACATGTCCGTATCCGGCAATTTATAAAAAATAAAATACAAAAGGGAGAGAACATGCATTTGGGATGGTATATATGTTTCATCATACACAAAACGAAATAATAATTTGTCGTCAGTGGACCGCGATCGTACCAAGGCGAATTTGTCGGTAGACGTGGAACACTCCTCGGCACACAAGTCCTCGTTCGGCTTCGCTTGTCGAAGCGGAGATGCAGTCCGTGACAAGCCATCGGAGGAAAGCGGAGATGCAGTCCGTGACAAAATCAAATTGAAGGCGGAAGATTGAAGTTTGATGGTATCGTAGGGGACGACACTATCGGCGAACATCAGTCGAAAATTCAAATGTTTGTTGCCATCCGCGGATATTACAGGCGTTTTTATTTGAAAACGCAATGCATCTTGCGATTTGTTATTTTTGTTGTTAATAAGGTGGTTGCCGCCGTCGTCGTCGTCAACAGAAGGCATACGATCCGGAGTGAAACGACGTCCATTCACAAAGACATCATACAATACCAAAGGATTCATTTCCTTCAAATTGCAAATGCTTTTGTCTTCCTCAAAATAAACCACAATCGGTTCGTCTTTGAAAACCGTCGGTTCATATACATAGTCGGATTGATAATATAACCATTGATATAGTGTATGCAATGCTTTTTTACCCATGGACATGTCGTGTATAATGGTAATTTCGCCGAATTTCATTTTTGTGTTTGTTTTTGTGTTTGTTTTTTATATTATACAACACACACCCACACACATATTATAGCAGGATATGTTCGAATAATATAAAAATGATTGGATTGGAAATGTTTCAACTCAACGCGGCGAGTCTTTTCGCGCGTTCTGATTGGAGAGGAAGAAAAATACAGAATACATCATCATCACGCACGCACGTTTTCATTCTAACCCTTTTTTTTTTTTTTTCTTGTTTTCGTCCTCTCACTCTTTTTTTTTTTGGAATGACGCTCGACCCAATTTGGATGGCATCCATTGCCGCCTCTCTTTTCGTTTTATACAAAGTCGTTGAAGGAAAATATTTAGAACATCCACCAGCCTTGCGAACCATTGTTCGGGATGCCATTGCCGTATTTGCCGCCGTGTACATCAGTTCGTTTGTCGTGGGACAATCCGAGGGTGACATTCAGGAATTCGTACAGGCGATTACGGATGCCAAAACGGCGGTTTTACCGGAGACGATGGGTGCGGCGGCGGCCGTTTTTACGGATGATCCGGGATTTTGAAATGGATAGTGTTTTCTTTATAAAAAAAAAGATTATACATATATACTTCATATTTTTTTTATTGTTATTTATTTGATTTTCTTTTTTTTTGTATTAACTTATTTTTTTGGGAAATGACAGAAGATAATTCAGATGATAATATTATCAAGGTTGGTCCATTGCCAATAGAAGACGTGTATGAAAATGGACAAAAGATTCGTATGCCCGTGTATATTAAAAAACCAGGTGATAACAAATATGAAGAAATTTTATCAATAAAAAGAACAGAAGACACCCAAGAATCATTTACGCCATTAATTACTTTTGTGATTACTACGACGACGCCAGAAAAAACTACGACGACGACAGCAAAAGAATACAAAATAATAGGTACCACAATTTCTCAAGATAGCGATGGATTTTACACTGATGAAAATGGAAACAAATTTCAAATTTTTAAAAAGAAAATATTATCATTTAAAAATATAAAAGACACATTTGCAAAGTTTGTTTCGAAAAAGGGCGGAAAAGAACGATCAAAAAAAAGACGAGCAAGAAGAGGAAATATGACCCGAGGGAGAGGAGGAGTCTTTACAAGTCCTCGACTCGAAGAAGAGAGGCAGTCCGTGACACAACGGTCGAGAAAACACAAAAAAAATCGAACAATCCGACGCAAGTAAGGATGATTGACTGTCATCGTCGCTCCAACACAACGAATTGATATTGTAGAGATGGATTGGACGCACAATCGCGTCGTTCGGATTCTTTTTCTATTTCAAAATCCGAAAGCAGAGAGGTGTCAAAATATACATAATCTTCTCTTTTTTTTTCTTCTTCTTTTTCTTCTTTTTTTTCTTTGTTTGCGTTCCATATCTTGGTCAAATGAATGCGTTTGATATGGGGCATTAAGAGAGCGAAAATTTCGTTCCCACCAATGACAAAGGCCCGCCGCTCCGCGGCGGGACAGCCAGTGGCAAAGGCCCGCCGCGGAGCGGCGGGACAGCTGGGGCCAAAGGCCCGGAGCGGAGCGACGGGACAGCCAAAGGACTCTTTTTCTTTTTCTCGGAAAGAGAGATGGAATAAAATACCAAACAAAGATTCTACATTTTGGACAAAAAATAGGTTTTCACAAGTGTCGCCATTGTTTTGTTGTGATTGCCGTGAAAAGACAATATTGATTCGATGGGGGAGCGGACGATGGCCCATTTGTTCAAATGTTTTGCGTCCCATGATGACAATATGATTGGATGTCAATTGTCGGAAATGGACCATGTCTTCGGGGACATGCCAAAGCAATCCCTTGTTTCGTTGGGATTCTTCGGTAATGCATTTGTATCCTAGGACGTTGTTGTGGTCCATGGCCACCACCATTTCGAGTGACATTTGTTTTTGTTTTTGTTGTGGTTTTTGTTTTGTTTTGTTTTGTTTTGTTTTGTTTTGTTTTTGTTTGTAAGGTAAACAAACATCTCTCTATAAGTTGTTGTTTTTTTTTGATCATTATCTCTCTTTTTTTTCTATTTTAAACTTCTCCATTTTTATGCTGTTATTTTTTATTGTGGTCATTTTTCAAAAACATGCAGCAACGGGCATCATACAAATACGAATATATCCCACGTATCCAAAATTATGCTGTATTTTTTGAAAATGGATTCAAAGAAAAAATGGGGGGGCTTTCCTTCCCCAAGTTTTGGTCGCCAATCGGCCGACGCATTTCATTTAGGCAAATGTTTTTAGGTCTTGAAATTCGATATTTTTTGTAATTTGCCCATGGATCATTGATTATCGTGTGGGATTATATGTTTTTTGATGAAAGAAATGATGTACGCCACAGCATAACATGCTGTCGTGTAAAAAAAAACAAATCACAAGAACAATGATACACCGAAAAAGAAGTAGAAGAGGAAGGAAGAGCCAATCAACAATCAACAAACAACATAAAATGAAAATATCGAATTGGTGCCAAGAATTTTTGAAAAAGAAGAAACGGAAACGGAAACGGAAACAGAAACAGAAAATAAAAATAAAAATTCCCTTGCAATGGTCGATCAAATCGCAATTGAGATAGACGAACAAGGTGTTCCATCCACACAAACACAAACACAAACACAATCAAACCATTCCACGAACAAAACAAATAATGGAAATGCATCTTTAAATATGTATTCATTGTTGACACCGGAAGACGCCGCCGAAGCAAAGAAAGAAGCCGACGCCAAAGCCAATGAAGATCCCGTACATGCCATTCTTCGGCGCATGCGTCGCAATTGTGTCTACTTGAGCATTTACCACAATCGTAAACACCATTTCTATAAGAATATCCTTTTTTGTGTATTTCGTGCGCCCCAAATTTTTCTGAATGCGCTCAATGCATTTTTCGCTGTGGGCTTACAGCATTACTTGGACCAGAAAACAATTTCTTTATTGAATGCTCTGGTATCCCTTTTTTGTGGCGTACTGACGAGTATAGAATTGATGTGGCAATTGAAGGATCGTGTCGATCAAGAGTTGGAATCACACAAGAATTTTTACAAATTGAGTACGGATATTTTTCGCTATTTGGAATCGAAGGACGAAAATAAGAAGGACAAGAATGAATTTTTGACGGAAATGTTCAACTTGTACCAGAAGAACATTGCGACGGCGAATGTCATCAATGTTTATCGACGGGGATTTTTGGATGAATTGGAATTTATTTCTCGTAAGGACAAAGAAGATGTCTCGGAATTCATTCAAAAAAAACACGAAAAGGATTTGCGTGTACATTATTTTAGCGAGTGTTGTTTGTGATCAGAAAATGCGAGTATGGTACTTTCGCTCCAATAAATAGGCCATGAGTATCAATAACATGTAACATCCATAAATGGTGAACATGACTTGGAAGTCGTCGTCCGAAAGATGATTCTCTTTTTGAAATGGTTTCCAATCGTTGTCGGCCATTGTGTGTTTTTTTTTTTCGTTTGTGTTTTTGTGTTTTGTTTGTTAGTGTGAAGAGAGAAGAGAGAAGAAAAATGAAAGAAAAGAAAAGCATTGGAGTTTCACGTATTCCTCGAGGTTTATATGGTTTTTATTTGTGTTTTTTTTTTTAATTTGTATGCGTTGAATGAAAAAGAAACAATAAGTCCGCGATTACATATTGTACATTCAAATCCAAATCGAGTGTCATTTTAGCCGTTTCCTTTTTTTTTGAAAATCAACCCACCAAAACAAGCAAAAACAAAAACAAAAAGCAAACATGTTCGATATTTTTGGATTTTGTATCCTATTGGTAATCTTCGTGATGTATCAACTCTTTTGTAATGCGGAACTTTTCGTGATTCCTTATTTGAACAAAACATGTACTATCGGTCAATTCGAGTTGCGCGATGCCAAAACAGGACAATGTCTGTTCACCAACCGATCCTTTTATAAGACACCGACGGATGGTCCCGTGCCCGTTGCCATGATTTATGACAAGGCGACCTTTTTCCGACGCTTTTTGTTGGACCAAGACGTGGGACTCGGGGAAACCTATGTGGAAAAAATTTGGAACACCGATGATTTGCCTCTCTTTTTGAGCAATTTATACACCAATTTCACCGATTGTGGTCCCGTGTATTCCACCGAACTGTTACGCAACATGGTCGCCCAATCGCTGGTTTGTTTTTCCAAGGATGCCGACAAAGAACGCATCCACCATCACTACGACATCGGCAATGATTTCTACGATTTATTTTTGACGGATTCATTCAAGGCATACACATGTGGGTTTTGGCATGGTCCCGATTGTACGTTGGAACAAGCCCAACAAAACAAGCTGGATTTGATTATCAAAAAAATAGGGGTCCGGCCCGATCAACACATTTTGGATGTGGGATGTGGTTGGGGTCAAATTGCCGAATATGTCGCAGAAAAAACAAAATGCAAAGTCACTGGACTAACCATTAGTGACGAACAAGCCAAACATATTAAAGAAAGGGGCGTCATCGATTGTCTCCATCAAGATTGGCGCGATTTGATGACATCGACGACACACAAGAAATTCGATGCGATTTACAGCATTGGCATGTTGGAAGCCGTTCGTTATGAAAATTACGACGAATTTATGCGTGTCATGATGCACTGTTTGAAACCGGGGGGGAAATTAGTTCTTCATTTCATTGTGTCTTTGACAGATACTCCCAAAAAAACCATTAAAAATGGCACATTCATCACGAAACATATTTTTCCGGGAGGTCAAATTCCCAAACACGAATGGATGGTGGAGTCCGCTTTGAGAAATGGGTGGAATTTGTCGCACGCCGAAACCATGGGTGGCCAACATTATGCGCGTACATGCAGGGCATGGAGAGACAATTTATTGCGACAAGAAAACATTGATTATGTCAAACGTCATTATTCGGAGAATTTATTGTTGCAATTTGATTACTATTTGGCGAGTTGTGTGGGCGCTTTCTCGGCGGGTATCATGGGTCTGGGACATTTCGTTTTTGTGGCCGATCCATTGTTATCTCTCGACCATCAATATGTGCCACCCCTGACAAACAGTGATAGATGTTGTACACCCATTTTGAATCCGACAGACATTTCACATTCAAAAGAGTGAGGGAACATATCCCGAATTCAAAATAACATTGGAGAGATTGGCAAACACGTGTAAGAATCCATGGGCAAAGGTGGACAACCATGTGTCCACGGTTTCCAATTCGGCGGATAAAATGTAACACGTCATGGCGAACACCAAGATCATGTAATACAAAAACCACCTTTCGGCAAACCAAGCGCGGAATACCTGCCATACCATGGCCAATCCGACGACGACCATGTCCAAGTGGCGTTTCCATGTCGTCAAATGATCGCTCCAATAAATCATCGAGGAGATCCAGACGAAAAAGGGGACCAGTGCTAAATCATAATATTTTCTGTATATGGCATACGAAAAAGAAACAATACACAAAAAGGAGAGTTGCCATATGAAATTGGCTTGTTCGTACGACAGCATTTGTTTTTGGTCTTGTGTTGTGTCGTCTTTTTATAAAAAAGAAAAAATTATCTAATATATCAATCAATCTGAATCTTGTATATATAGATAATTTTTTAGTTTCCGGTTCCGGTTCCGGTTCCGGTTCCTTTGGATACATAGGAAGGAATGGTATCGATATTGATGAACATTTGAGTGACTTGAGGATCATTCCAATCGACATCTTTCGACAATACGCGGAATTGATCGAAATAGGGGAAATTCAATTGTTCGATGGCTGTGTGCATGTGTACATGTTTCGATATGGCGCGATACAAATCGAATCCAATATACCGATCGGATCCATCCTTGTGATACATGATATTTTTATTGCGATCGTCATGACACCATCGGTATATGGTATCTTCTAATCCTTCGTCCGGTTCTTCTGCGTCTTCTGCGTCTTCTGCGTCTTCTGCGTCCTCTTCCTCTTCTCCATTTTCTTTTGCGTTGTTGTTGTTGTCATCGTCGTCGTCCATGGACCAGTCCTGGTCGATGACCATATCATAAATGGACGTTCCCAGACGACACAAATCAAAGGCGAAATTGGGATCGATGCGTGGTTTCTTGGGGTCGAAGAAAGGTTCGGTGTTGTATTGTCCGTAGCCATCGCCGCCGCGTTGGAAACTATCGCTGCAAAAGATCATGCCCTTGTACCGATAGATACTCCGTCCAAAATCGATGATTTTGAAAATGCGGCCATACGTGGGGACGGCATAGGTGACACCATGTATTTTATAGTACAATGTCTCAATGTCGGTGTGTTGATACAAGATGTTGTTGGTGTGCAAATCGTTGTGGGTGAAGGCAAAGGCGCGTTGGTAAATCATCAACGTCATGACGATTTGGAAGAGAGCCGAGGCGGCCGAGTCATCATTCAATTTTCGTTGGACAAACAATTCGTCGAGGGTTCCATCGCATTTTTCCATGAAAACGAGTTGGACGGGGAAATCGCGAATATAGGCGTGGATGGTATACTTGTCTTCGTCTTCTTCGTCTTCTTCGTCTTGTTCTCCATTTTCGTCTTCGTCTTGTTCTCCATTTTCGTCTTCGTCTTGTTCTCCATTTTCTTCGTCTTCGTCTTGTTCTCCATTTTGTTGTTGTTTGTCCTTTTTATTTTTGGATGACGAGGATGATGCCATTTCTAAATCATCGTCTTCTTCGTTGTCGGAGGAAAAAGAAGAACAATAGGAAGACGACGAATAGGAAGACGATGAATAAGAAGACGAGGACGAAGGAAACGATGATGCCTGACTCTCATTGTTTTTATGATTGTTGTTTTTATAATGGTCGTTGTTAGAATGCCTTGTCAAGAATTCTTGAATATCAGAAACACCTAAATCCAATCCATCTAATAAATCGGCATCATCATCATCATTGTCATTGTCATTGTCATTGTTGTCATTGTTATTTTCGTGTTGTCCATTTGATGGCGGCGGTACAACAAAATCCATAAAATCGGGGGTATTTATTTCATCGTCCATGTCATTTTCGTTATTATCATCACCATCCTTATCATTGTTGTTGTTGTTATTGTTGGTGTCCTCGATGCGAATCCGATGACGATTGGCCCGCGAACCCGTATTCCATTCGTCGTAGAATTGGTGGTAATTGGGCGACAAGGAAACCCGTCCTTGTTTCAAACATTCTTGAAAGAAAGGGAGACTCTGGAGATAATGGACATCGTCGGTGACATCAAAACGATGCACTTTTTGGATGCCTTGGCAAGTTCCATAGAAGGAGAGACCATGGAAGACATTGTGTTGTTCTTTCAACATGTGGGACAAATACGCGAAAAAGGTATCCACATAGGCGGCATTATTGGGATTATAAATGGTTTGTTTCAATCGTGTGTCGAGAGGACCCGCGTGTTCTCGCAAACGGGTGGGCAGCATATGACTTGTTGTCACCGGCAACTGCGAAGGTGATTCGATTTCTTTACGATCTTCGAATTTTCCTTTCATTAATAGAAAAGGATCGATGAGAGGACAACTTTTCATATGTATGGGCGAAGAAGAAGAAGAAGAAGAAGAAGAAGAAGAAGAAGAAGGCGAAGGCAATTGAAACCCAACTGATTGGTAATTCGATTCATTCAAAATGAAAAATCGTTCCAAGAGAGGCGAATACCATTGGAGATGGTCGAGATCATAGGGATTGTATGGTGGTACAACAGGGTGGTTGTTATCCAATATCTGTTCATTTACGGCACCTTGTTGTGGTTGTTGTAGAGAGAGGACAGATTGAATGAATTCGGCGGGAGTCACCGTTTGTTTAGCATAGGCGACAACAAAGGAGGAAGAAGAAGAGGCAGGCAAAGTATTTCTTTTAGGTCGTTTTTGAATTTTGACTTTCATTTGTTTTTTTTTTTGTTTATAAGGGTTTTTTTTTGATGGAAAATA
>Ga0194133_10010715_pt1 | contig 10251 bp, 14 predicted proteins | sample TA2KigOf40mmetaG_FD_155448 | JGI IMG/M metagenome (GOLD analysis project Ga0194133, IMG submission 155448) | Freshwater microbial communities from Lake Tanganyika, Tanzania - TA2015055 Kigoma Offshore 40m | ecosystem: Environmental > Aquatic > Freshwater > Lake | place: Tanzania: Lake... | reverse complement strand
CTACGGTTACATTTGTTAAGTTTTTAAGCATTTAGTTACATTGAATTCGGCATCCGTATAGAAGAGGGGTCCACCCCTTTCTCAAAGGGCATCTTCCACGGCTCTAAGTGTCACTTCAAAGACTCATTACGACGAAACCCACCTTTTGAGTGGGTTCCTTTGCATTATATGCGATTATTTATGTTTTGTCAATCCTTTGAGTCAAGAGAAACAATTTCGATTTCATCATCTTCAGGTTCAATCCATTCATAAAACTCAGCAAGAATTGCACGAGCATCCTCTTTTGGAATACTCATATCAGCAGCGCGGTCAAGGGACCAGGTTCGCACATGAGCAACAATGTCTTCAGTCGTTGCGTTCATAATAATCTTTTCGGAAGCAGGTTCATCCACTATAGGAGCACTTGGTTCTTCCGTCAAGTGCTCCAGAGCATTTTTAATCCATTTTAAAAGTTTCATCCAATAATACTTTGTTTCCACTCTTCACTCATATTCACCATAATTGCTTCTGCTGCTTCTGGATTTAATCTCTCACAAGTTCCATAGACATATTTATCTATGCAACTATCTCCTATCAATAATATCTTGAATTGTTTTTGTTGTAGCATAATCACCTACTCGATCAAAGAATATAAGTTTGGAAGCATGATAAGAACCTATTACAGACTTATCTTTCCAATCGGATCCTACAACCATTATATCAGGTTTAAAAAATTTAATCATATTTTTTAATTCATCATCACTTGAAAAAATATCTACAGCGTTTACTGCCTTAAGATTTTCCAAAAAAAATTTTCTTTCCTCTTGTGTATGTATGGGTCTCGTAGATCCTTTCTTTTCCTTTACTCTTTCATCACTATCAATTCCAACCAGTACAAAATCTCCTAAACTTTTTGCATAGTTTAGGAGTTCTAAATGTCCACGATGAATAATATCAAAGGTTCCGTTAACAAATATTTTCATAGACATACTCATTAGAATTATACTTAATTATTCATTCAAAAAATCTTTTCTATAATACCTACCTAAAATATTTGAGTTATAAAAAGCTGGTTCTCCGTTGTCAAGGGACTCTGTAAGGACATTATTGAGAAAGAGTCGTCTGGTCTCCTCAAAGTTTGTTTTGCCCTTTGTTTGATGTAATGATAGGATAGTTCGACTAAAATTTTCTCTGCCCAATTTGTCAATGTCTTCTTTAAGTTCTGGACAAGACCCATAATATTCTTTCCAATTAGATTCTGATTTTACTTTGCGTTTTTTACCTTTGGGAGTTCTAAATTGCCACAGATATTTTCTTCCGATGTATTTTTTACCATTGAGTTTATTCTCTATCAGATAAACAAATCCATAATGATCTCCTATATCTCCGCTGCAGAAAGGAGTTTCATTATACATCCAAGGATTTTCATAGTCAATATCGATACTCATTAATGATGTGCAATACTTCATCCAGATATTTATGAGCAAGTCCTTTCATGTCCATATCATATCTAAGATGTTCCTCGTGAAGTTGATGTTTTAATTTCAAAATACGAGTCTTTAATTCATCTTTATCCAATTTATTTTTAGGCATAAAAAAAGGAGACTATTGCTCCTCTATGTAGTCATTATTACTCAGCCATTCTTTATAATAGTCATAATCTCCAAACATAAACTCATCACACTCAGCTGCTTGCTGATATGCATTCAGAATTTCTTGCTCACACCATTCGTCATAGTTTGAATCATCTTTGAGTATTTTAGGGTTCATTCCAATTCACAATTGGAATCCAGAAAAAGTGTTTGAAGCAACATCTTGTTTAATACCACCAACCAAATAACTCTCAACTTCCGTTTCCTGCGGACTTACCTGAAGACCTTTAGAAGAAATCCAGTGTTGAGTCCAAGGAAGTGGATTGTTATTCGCAGCAATATCATAAACTGGTTTGAGACCAATTGCTTTCATACGACGATTTGCAATCCACTCCACATACTGTTGAAGAAGTTTATCATTAAGCCCAATCATACTACCATTTTTGAATAGATGATCTGCCCACTTCTTCTCCTCGTTTACAGCACGATCAAACATCCTGTAAACCCACTCATCTTCTTCTTTTGCAATCTGTTGCATTTCTGGGTCATCACCTTCTCTCCACTTGTTTAGAATGTTTTGGGTAAGTGCTAAGTGTTGGTTTTCGTCTCTTGCAATGAGAGAGATGATCTTAGCTGATCCTTCCATAAGCTTAAGTTCACCAAAGGCAAAACTGCAAGCAAAACTAACGTAGAAGCGAATACCTTCAAGAATATTAACGTTTGCGACTGCTCTGTAGAGTTTTCTTTTAACATCGTTGAGACTCTCCTTGGCATAGTGAACTCCTTCAAGTCTGTGCTTCCAGGACTCGGAAGCACCATAACTTTGTGCTGATTGAATGAAGTCATCATAAGACTCTGTAACGCTCTCAGCACGTTCTAGAATACGTTGGTCGCTAATAATAGTATCAAGGATCTCGGCAGGGTCTGAATATACGTTTTTAATAATATAGGTATATGAACGACTATGAATCATCTCCATAAACTCCCATACAGTCATACATGCTTCCAGTTCAGGAAGGGAACAGTAAGGTAAGAATGCCATGCCAGGTCCACGACCCTGAACAGAGTCAAGCATAATTTGATACTTCAGGTTAGAAGTATAAATGTGCTTTTGTTCTGGACGAAGTGTTTGGTAATCACCACGATCTTTCTGTAGAGAAACCTCCTCGGGTCTCCAGAAATAACTTAATTGTTGAGTTGTGAGTTTCTCGAAAACTGGGTACTTATAAGAGTCATATCGTTGAATGCCTAAGGGTTGCCCGAAGAACATTGGTTGTTTTTTAGTATCGACTTGTGCTGTATTAAAAACTGTCATTCCTTTAATTTTTTCACTTTGTTCTTCAGATTTTATGAACTCGTACTTCATGTTTTTCCTCTTTACTATTTGATTGACTCTCACATTACTATTTAAGTTTTTACGAATGTTCAAATTGTACAACTTTCACATGCCTCTTCATCCGACTTCATAATATCATTTAGGAGGGATTTAAGTTCCTGTTTTTGGTCATCAACTACCTCATCCGTTTTGATATCATAAGTGTTTTGATAGTATGCTGTCTTGTGTCCCAGCTTAAAACAAGTAAGCATATCCTGTGCCATTACGCTAACAGGAACTTCATTATCGGCATAATTTTCTGGATTATACGCCCAGTTTCCAGAAATTGCTTGATCGAAGAATTTCTGCATAACTGCAACAATATTAATATAACCCCGATTGCTAGGCATATTCCACAGGAGCGTATAATTGTTTTTAAGAGTTTGATACTGGGGGACAATCTGCTTAAGAGGTCCCTTCTTTGACTTCTTAATGGACAAGTATCCTCGTGGTGGTTCGATCCCGTTGGTTGCATTTGACACAACGGAACTGCTCTCCGATGGCATCTGTGCGGACAGTGTTGAGTGCCTGAGACCGTGTTCAAGGATAGATGCCCTAAGACTTTCCCAATCATGTTGAAGACCTACAGATGAAACTTGATCAACATCCTTTTTATATGTATCAATGGGAAGAATACCATCAGAATACTTAGTGCGACCAAAGTATTCGCAGTGACCTTTCTCTTTGGCAAGTTGATTTGATGCTTTTAGAAGGTAATACTGGAAGGACTCAGAAAGACCGTGAACGGCGTCCCATGCCTCCTGTGAGTCGTAGTTGAACCCTAGTTTAGCAAGGTAGTGAGCAAGACCAATATAACCGATTCCAAGGGATCTACGACGTTTGGTAAAGTTCTCTGCTGCCTTAACTGGATAGTTTTGATAGTCAATAATTTCTTCTAGAGCACGAACAGAAAGATTACAAAGTTCTTCAAGTTCATCATCAGACTTAACTTTACCTACATTGATTGCTGATAAAATACAAGTTGCAATTTCTTGAGGACCATCATCATCAATATGTTGAATTGGAACAACCGGCAAAGTTATTTCCTGGCACAAATTTGACATTGTAATCTGATCCTTAAAGGAACTATGTGAATTACAATGGTCAATATTCATAATATAAATGCGTCCCGTCTCAGCACGTTCTTTGAGGAGACTAAGAATGAGTTCCTGTGCTTTAACAGTCTTTTTTGGAATGGTCGTATCTTTTTCATATACAGCATAGAGGTTGTCAAACGTGTCTGTTCCAAAAGCATCATAAAGTCCAGGGACATCATGCGGAGAGAACAGTGTGATCTCACCATCCTGAATAAATCTTTCATAGAAAATTTTACTGAGTTGAATTGAGTAATCAAGTTTGCGAACACGATTGTCCTCGGTTCCTTTATTGTTTTTCAGAACTAGAATGTCTTCTATTTCTTGGTGCCAGATTGGAAAGTGGACTGTAGCACTTCCACCACGAATCCCATTTTGTGTACAACATCTGACAGTTGCTTCAAACTTTTTGAGGAATGGGACAACACCTGTGTGCTGAACTTCTCCACCTCTGATTTTACTGTTGATGCCCCGGATGCGACCTGCGTTGATACCAATTCCTGCTCTTTGAGAAACATACCTACCAATTGCCATATCAGAGCTGAAGATACTATCCAAGGAGTCATCAATATCAACAAGAACGCAACTTGCAAATTGACGAAGTGGGGTTCTAACACCTGCCATGATTGGTGTGGGAATGTTGATTTTGTGCTTTGAGATTGCGTCATAGTACCTCCTGACGTATGACATCCTGGTTTCTTTTGGATACTCTGCAAAGATAGTCAGAGCAATCATCATATACATGAATTGTGGCGTTTCATATACTCCACCACCACTACGATCTTGAACCAAATACTTATCAACTACTTGGCGAAGACCTGCATAAGTGAAAAGATAATCTCGGTCATGGTCAATATAAGAATCAGATCGTTGAATTTCTTCTTTCGAATACTTATCAAAGATACCATTATCATATACTTCATGATTAACACATTGGTAAATATGATGTTCAAGAGCAGGAAGATCTTTCATCTTCCCATAAAGTTGTTTGCGAACAGAAAATAATAGAAGACGAGCAGCAACGAATTGATAATTAGGATGATCCAAATCAATCAAATCACTTGCACTGCGAATAAGAATTTCTTGTATTTCTTCAGTGGAAATACCATCATAAAACTGAATGCCCGAAGTCATTTCAACTTGACTTGCAGAGACCCCTGCAAGACCCCTACATGCCTCTTCAACCATCAAGTGCATTTTATCTAGGTCAAGAGGTTCAATTGTCCCATTTCTCTTGACTACCTTTGTTCCGTTGCTCATATTTTCTTCCAAGTAATAAATTTAAGTTTTGCCTGTAGTCCAAAATAGGTGTTTGATTCTATCACAGATTGAACATTAAGTCCAGATAAAACCATGTCATTAATGTCCTTCTCTTTTATTGTTGAAGGCCAGATGACAACTTTGTGTCCCATTTCGATAACGCGAGAAATTCTTGATAAGATTTCTGCATTTCGTGGTTCGTTATCATATATCCAAACAGCATCACTAATACCCCACTTATCAATATCACCATCAGCTCCACAAAGAGCAATCGCATTTGAAATGAATGTTGAGTCAAATGGTCCTTCGGTGATATAGACTGTGGTGTCTTTTTTGATTTCATCGAGTCCATAGATTTTAGGTGCATCATCAGTAAGCATAATGGTAATGTATTTAACCTTGTTTGAACCAAGTGCTCTTCCTTGAAATCCAACTAATGTATTTTGATAGAACAAAGGAATAATAATTCTTGGTTCATCTTTACCTACAAAGTCAAATGTTGGTCGAAGAGAATTGGTCCATTCTTTAAATCTCTCAGCATAATAGTAGTTATTAGAGTTTAATTTCCTCTTTTCTAGATATGCCTTTGCGTCAGGATTCTCTGATGCTTTGGGTAGATTTAATTTTTGTTTGAACTTTGGTGCCTCAAAGTGAAGTATCGGTGCCTCAGTGGTAAAATTTTTTCCAGTATTTCCTTCTTTAAACTTTTCAAAAATATATTTTTTATGAATTTCAGTATCAATTTGTTTTAGGAAATTATTAAAGGATACATTTACTCCACAATTATGGCACTTGTAGTTTGTGTTGTTTTTTATTTGATATAAGTATCCTCTTGCTTTATTCTTATTAGTTTGAGAGTCACCACAAATCGGACAACGAAAGTTGTAGAGATTATTCTTTACCCTCTTAAATTTTTGAAATCTAGAAGATATCAAATTGATGTATTTTACATCAACAAAATCCATAAACAAAAATTGACCTGTTCAGATATTCTATCACATTACCTTACCTTGTCAAGACAGAGTGAAGTGATTACTGCCGTCCATTTAATGATTGAATTAGTTATTTTATGCAGAGAGTATGCGGTAAGAGCATTTTTAGTTTTCACGGCATCCAGGTGTCAACACTCAACTATTTATTTTATTGTTCTTTCTATTGAAACAGGAGCAGGAGTTAATACATTTGTGATGATTTTATTGCCAACAGCAGAGAAGATTAAAGAGACAATAGCAAGTCCACCAGCCATCGTCCACATCTTCTTTTCTAAATCAGCCAAACGAGTATTAACTTTCATAATATCTCTTTCACATCCTTTTTTAATAATTTCAGTCTGACGAGTCATATCTCTATGAAGACTGTCAATTTTCTCAAACAATACAGCATCTATTCGATCTTGCTTATCTAACTTTTCATCGTGAACGGCAAGCATTCGTGTCACATTTGAATTTGCTTCAATTAACTTATCAATCGCGCTATCAATTTTCATTAACAATTGATCAGAAGAAGAAATTTTTTCTTCTAATATTGCAACCTTAGTTTCTATTGTTTGAGATTGAGAAGTCATTTTACTTGGTTTTTGAGTATTGCATCCATAATTTACGAGACCCTCTTCCACCACTCATATATTTTTTTCTTTTACGAACAGGAGGATCATCACCTGCTTCAACCGTTCCTGCTATTTGACCACCACCAACATTATTAGTTGGAACATCCTCGGCAATTATCTGCTCTCGGATAATATTAATAATTTTATCAAGAGTCTTCTTTTCCATTGTAGATTTTATATAACTCCTTTAAACAATTAATATCGACCTGAATGTCATGAATACTTGATTGTGGATATTCTGGAAGTCTATTAAGAAAAATAATAAATGATTTAACAGAAGACCATAACTCTTGTTCAATTTTAAAAAACAACATTGGGGTAGTTGCTTCTCCAAAAATATTATAAAGAATTATAAAATGATTTAGAATCAGATGAGTTTTTAATTCACCTGATTTTCTATATCTCTTCAATAATCTTTTGATATACTTAAAATGATTTAAGTCCCTTTCAAAATCTTCTTTGGTAACTGCTTGAGGGTTTTCATAGTACCTAATAGCAAATAAGAGGAAATTGTCCTCATTCAGTTCATTAAAAATCATACATTAATTAACTAGCAGACACAATATTTGGATAAGAAGGAGTATTACCAGTTGCAATTCCAGACATAGCAACTAAAACTTCCTTTTTAACTCTCAAAGTGCCTTCAGCTCCCATATACGTTTGAATTCCAACCCAACCCACACCTTCTTCATATTGAGTACCAGAAGATGCACCCGATCCATCAGTGGAAATTCCATAGACTTTGCGTGGAGCATCATTACCAACTGCCTGAGAACGGCTAAAAGAAGAATCACCAATTGTATATTTTGGAAGTTGTGATGCTTGGAATGAGGTGGCTGCGATTGCAGCGCCACTCAATCCTGCAGTAGATCCAATTGTCAATTGAGTGGTACTGGCAATACTTACAACAACTGCATCACCAAAATATACTCCAGGTTTTACAGGAGATCCAAATCTAATAATATCTCCTTCTTGGATGCTACCAGATTGACCAAATAAAGTACCATCAGTGGCACCGGTCCCACCAGTACAAATACCGGTAGCATAATCTAAAGTGACTCTGCCTGCAGCAGAAATGTTATCATTGTTTCCCCAGAGTGCCATTTTGTTATTCCTGTAAAGTTATTTGCTAAAAAGTATTTATAAAAACCAGAGACCTCAATAAAAGAGGTCTCTATGTATAATTTAATTTATGGAGTTAAATCTTTTGCTCCCTTTTTCTTCAACACTGATTGTGCTCGAAGAAGTAGAAGTGAAAGAATACCATTTGACTTAACTTTTGGGTTTGCTCCTAATGCTTCCGAAACTACGAAAAGCGCAGTTGCAATTAAAGCCTCATTAGCAAGACACCAAGCGATTACTGCTGACATAGTATCCTCCGTGTAAAGTGTCCTATCCTATTTAGGAATTAGTCGTATCTAGAATGCATCATATCCTGTGCTCTCTGAGCATCAGCACGACGCTTTGCTACCTTCTGTGCAGGAGTCATACTTGGTCCAGGTGCGGGAGCGCCTTTATCCTTTTTAACACCTCTTGGTTGCACTCCTAATCTACCAGAGCCCATCATTTTAGAAACTACTTTAAATGCTGCACTTGGTTCAGATCCTCTTGGAGTTCCTTTATCCTCTCTTCTTCTTTCGTCAATCACTTTGCCTTCTGGTTTGTATGATGCCTCAAGAGGAAGTTTATCTGCTTTCTGCATTTGCAACTTCTGGCGATCTAGTTGCTGCTTCTTCTGTTGGAGCATTTTGAGGTTAGCAAGTTTCTGTTTATCTACCATCTCTTGCTTTCTTGCCATTGCTGGATCTGGAGCAGCAGAATCCATAGGAGCACCAGCCATTTGCTCTCCAAGTCTGCGACCTCCACGCTCTGCAGTTAATTTTGCTGCGACAGCCATCTCACGACGCTTTGCTTTTGAGCGTCCTTTAAATTGTGGTGCTTTTGATTTATAAAAATCTTTAATTACCTCACCCATCTCTGCTTTTTTGAGATTGAGTTTTTCATCAACTTGTTCTGCTTCTTCATTTCTAACTTTTGAGAGAAGATTGTCTAATTTATCTCCACTCTTAGATTTCTTTGCTGCCTCTTTAGCATCAATTCCCGCTTTTACTTCTGCGTAAGATGGACCACCTTTTCTTCTCTTAGCAGGTCTGCCCTCTTCTTTTGGTGCTGGTGTTGGGGTGGGGGCACTTGCTTTTGGTGCTGGTGCTGATGTTTGGGTTTGACCGTTCTCCATTCTGCGGGCAAGATTTCTTGCTCCGCGTGAGACTGACCTTGCACCAGAAGCGATTGCTCTCTTAAGACCTGACTTAAGTTTCGCACCAATTCTAGCAAGAAGTCCTGGTTTTGATGCTCCAGATGATGAAGATGTGGGAGTGGATGAAGTTGAGGAAGATGTAGGAGCAGATGAAGTTTCAGAGGATGATGCTGATGCTCCACCTCTTCCTCTTTGATATCCTGCCTTAAACTCTCTACCAAGTGCTTTTGCTCCTCTTACAGCAGCACCAGCAACATATCCAGCACCTCTTGCGAGACCTTTTCCTACTGTTTTTACAGCACCTTTGATTCTATTAAGAACTTCACCTCTCTTCTTTGCTGCTGGATTTTCAGTATCGTGTCCGTAGGTTACTTGTGCTTCTGTGAGTAATGTAAGAGAAGTATCAATAGACTCACAAAGCATCGTCTCTATCTCATCAAGTTCATATCCTTCTTCCAAGCACTCATAAAAAATCTCTTGGACTGTGCTCTCAATCAGACTATCCGAGACAAACTTTAACTCATTATCTGTGATTTCATCTAGGATACAATCAAACTGCATCATCTCAAGTAAAACACCACCAATCTCCTCTACTGCTTCGTTGAGTTTTGGATTGATTGTAATTTTATTTTCTATTTTTTTCTCTTTAATTTTTTTTTTATCCTCTACATCAGTCATCACTTCAGAAAGGTCTTGTCTCCAGTTTGAAAAACTCTCTTTCATTCCTTTCTTTTTACCTAGCGCCTTTCCTCCTTTTGGATTGTTCTTACCAGATACTCCTCTATTTTTTTCTGCTTCGTGTGGATCAAAATCAGGATCTTCCATTGGATCATAATACTTTGCTTCTTTCATTCCTTTCTTTTTAGCAATTGCTTTTCCAACTGCTTTTCTTCTGTTATGAAGATACTTATCTGACTTATCAGTATCACCATCATTATCAATATCAGCATCCTCCCGACCCACAGGATCAAGTGCTTCATTATGTTGAGGAGATTGTCCAATTCTATCAAATCTTTCTCTTTCTTTTTGACTAGTAATGGCTCTTACGATATTAGCAGACTTAGTTTGTGCTTCCTCTTTTTTCTTTC
>Ga0194133_10010712_pt1 | contig 10252 bp, 7 predicted proteins | sample TA2KigOf40mmetaG_FD_155448 | JGI IMG/M metagenome (GOLD analysis project Ga0194133, IMG submission 155448) | Freshwater microbial communities from Lake Tanganyika, Tanzania - TA2015055 Kigoma Offshore 40m | ecosystem: Environmental > Aquatic > Freshwater > Lake | place: Tanzania: Lake Tanganyika... | reverse complement strand
ATGGTGCCGTGTTGCTCGATGGTGACGAGATCTCAGCCGTCGGTCGCGACCCGAACCCGATTCGGCGGCGGGTGGGCATCGTCTTTCAGAGTTTCAACCTGTTTCCGCACATGTCGGTGTTGCGCAATATCACGCTTGCGCTCACAAAGGTGCTCGATCTCGCCGAGCGAGATGCCACGGCGCGCGCCCTCGAGTTGCTCAACCGATTCGGACTCGCCGAGAAGGCGGGCGTCTATCCCGACCAGTTGTCGGGTGGCCAGCAGCAGCGCGTCGCGATCATTCGGGCGCTCGCAATGCAGCCTGAAGTGCTGCTGCTTGACGAGATCACCTCGGCGCTCGACCCCGAACTCGTTGGCGAAGTGCTCGACGTGGTGCGCGAGTTGAAGGGCAGCGGAATCACCTTGCTGATCGCCACCCACGAAATGGCATTCGCCCGCGAGATCTCAGATCGCGTGTGCTTCTTGCACGCCGGGTCAGTACTTGAAGTCGGGGCGCCAGCGCAGATTTTCGAGAATCCTCGCGACGAACGAACGAAACAGTTCTTGCGCCGGTTGCGCTCCGGCTAGTTGCTCACCACGTGCGCGGCCTCAATTGAAACTCCTGCGCCGACAAATCGTCTGCAAGCGTGGCGTGCGCACTACGACATCGTTCACCTCGAGCGGTGGTTCCGAGGCGATAAGTCGGTCAGGGGCGCTGTTTCCAGCCTTTGGGGCATGAGGGTTTGATGGCGGTCACCTTACGAACGGTCTTACCTTTTTCGCAGGTGATGGTGGTGCGTTTCCCTTTTGTACTGTTCGATGGTTTCGTCGCGGAAGTCCGCTCTTGAGTCATCTGCACTTTGATTGTCGGGGCGGAGAAGCCAAATCCATACGCCGCAATGCGAAGCCAGCCGTCGCGTTCGCTCACCACTTTGGTCGCCACCGAATTGCTGCCGTCATTGTCGACCACCGAAATCGACACATTCAGCGGCGCGTTGGTGAACCCGTAGAGGCAGCGCGCCACCGTCGATCGCATCACCAAGTCGTAGGTGCCGAGGAACGTCGACCCGCCTGAGGTGTAATGCGGCGCAGCCACCTTGTACTCCAACGAACCTGCTGCGCGGTCAAATGTGGGCGGACCAGCTGAATATTGAGTCGCGTTCGTCATCAACAAGCCGTTCAACTGACTACGGTTCGCGAAACACGAACTCGCGCCAGCAAGTTCCCCATCGGACATTGACCTCAACATCCAGCGGCTGATGTCAGCCGTCGACTTATCGCCGATGTATGGCAGCCATGCCAGTAGCTCTGCCATCCCCGTTGTTGAATACGCCGTTGGGCCGCTGATTGCGTTACGAATCTCGGGTCCTGACTCGAACTGTGCCCGATTTCGCGTTCCTGCTGGTGCCCCGTTGTATCCGCCAGTTGCGCGGTACGCCTCGCGAAGTGGCTCAGGAAGCTGCGCCCATGGTCGCGCCACGGCAATGACGGGAGTCTTTACCGAATTTGCAGCGACATCAATCTCAACGGCTGTACCGCCCAACGAGTTCACCGCTACGAGCGGCTTCGAAACACGCCCATGCAACCATCCCGTCGGTGACTGCGACAATCGCACAGTGAGATACAACCGCGCATCCGAAGGAAACGGGTGCCGTCTTGCGCACTGCTTCTGTGCGAGCAAAATGCAGTCGAAGTCAGAGGATGAGACTCGAGAAGCAAGTCCCGTTACCGGCTCCTCATCGACGATCAGTGTGACATAGAAGCCTGGGCCCTGGTCCTCACCACACATTTCCTGAATTCCTGTCGCTGGATCAAGGTCGCATTGCGTGCCTTCATCGCCCACGATTTCTACGGGAGTTATCTCAATAACGAAATTGTTGTTGGAAGAGAAGGTGTCCGACCGAACAGCCTTATCTCCACTCACAACAACCTGCACCATGTACGTCGTGCCGCCACGATGTGGTTGTGAAGGGAGCGACCACAACGTGGCCGCACCGCCTGAGGGAAGTTTTTTCGAGACGTCTCCCGTAAAGTCGTGGCGACCCCGTGTTGGAAAAGTGCCCAGAAACGAACCGGGAGTTCGGTCATTCGACTCCGTTGCAGAACCAAAACCCGAGATGCAATCAAGTTGATTGGGCTGCGAGCACGGTTGCAAGACGGCTTTATAGTTCACCGTCTTCTCACCTGAGCAACGCTCATCGGTGAGCGAATCGCACAATGGACCGTAGCGACCCGACCGATCTGATGGCCCCATCAAGAAGGAAAATGCTTGTCCAGGCCCCAACACTCGATCATTAAGAATGACGACCTGCATGCCGTCGCCCGGCTCGTTTGGATCGCGGTATTCGGTGTCGACATCAGCCGCCGCGAGCGCGGATGGGCTACCCGGGCCAACGACTATCGGCAACAAAGATGCCACGATTGCAACTCGCCACAGCTGAGAAGCCAGATAACGAAAGCGTTTCTCCATAGGTTTCAGTCCTAGATTACCCGACGCAGTCATGCCCCATTGCTGCTCACGAGACCGAATCCATGGATAGTACGTCGGTTATCGTTTGTCATTAATTATGGATCGGCCCGCACAGATTCTTCGTTCCAGGCTGCGGAGATTTCTTCCAGTTACCGGAGCATTGGTCTTCCTTGCTACGTCCATAGCGGCGCCTCCACTGGCCAAGCCCGCAGTGGCATGGGGGCCCGCCGACGCACCGAGCAACTACTTCTCTTGGGTTGGTGCGTGCACGACAGTCGACCAGCTGGACTGCGTCGAAAGTATCGGGGCCTATATCGATGGTGTGCTCGTAAACGGAACGCTCACCGAGCGACTTCAAGACCCGGGTAGTGAACTCGTCGATGGCCAATGGGTACCAATCGAACGTGACGATGATTGGTATGGCTGGTACACACGCGAGTGGTCGATTCCCGGTCTCGTCAACGAAGATGGAACGTCGCTGGTGCAATCCCGCGGAACCGTGGCCGGCTCGAACACCATCGACGCACGCTGCAGCCCACTCAACCCCAGCCAACCCTGCGCTCCAATGTTTGCAATCAACGTCGAATCGACTCGCCTCGACAACTTTAAGAAGCCATGGGAAAGTGGGAGTACGAACTGCACCCATCGCGTCACGTCAGAAGAGGATCCTTACTTCGGGCTCTGTACGCGTGCTGGCGCCCTTCAATCGGGTGTTCGATTCCGAGTTGTCGTTCGCACACGCTGGACTCTGCCAACAGTGGTGGTATCGAAGAGCGACCAAACGGTTGTTGCCACAGAACAACTCTCTACCAGCGGTGCGAGTCGAGTCGTTATTGAAGGAATTCCCTACGACACGGTTGGCTTGGGGCCGGGAGTCGACTACAAAAATGACAAGAATAGCCGTGCGTCGTGGAACGATCGGATCATCAAGATGCAGATCATCGACGGCCGTCTCTGGCGCGGCGGCGCGTACGCCAAATGTGCAACTCAGCCACCGATCGTCGTTGCCGATAATTCATGGGCACCATCAACGCCAACATTCAGTTCAAATGGCGGGCTGGAGCTCAATGTAAGCAATTCACACTTCAACACCGATGGCAAAACGCCGTGGTTTGGTCGATACAACGGCACCGTGCCGCTTGCGACCGCATCATGCCTATGGGGCGAGAGCCTGTCATCCAAGTCACAGTTCGAGGCCTCGGTCTACGAGGACACGACAGGAGAAGCAAAAGCCGCCACAACTGCAGTTTCAGTAAACAACGAGAGCCTCAAGATCAACGCCTACAATTTCACATTTTCAAGCCCAACGATTCGGGTCAACTATGTGCCGCCAAAAACTAGTTCCGCTGCCGGAAAGTCGCCGAAGGTGCTGACCATCACCTGCAAGAAAGGTCGATTGAACAAGAAGGTAACGAGCCTCAGGCCGCGTTGCCCTGTTGGCTACCGCAAAACTTAGATTCTTCCCGCTCGACGTCGATAGTCGTCGAGGAATCCCTGCGCATGCCGACGGCCGGTCTCTACGAGAAACTCAAAGTCATCCTTCACGAGATCGAATGTTGTGGTTCCGACGTAGTCGGTATTGATTGGTGCCGTGCGTAGGCGATCTTGCGCTCGAAAGTTTGCCCGCGTCAAATCGCGATTCACCGCTTCCAACATGTTGAGGGCGAAGTCAAGAACACTCGCCGTTGGCCTTGCGGGGAAACCGACGAGTTGAGTCGTGACATCGACACCAACCGACTCAAGAAAGTTGAGCACCTCATTGAAGTTGATGTTTTCGTCGTCGTCTGTGTCGATTGAATCAAGAATCTTGCGAATTTCAGTTGTCCCGAAGACCGCAAGTAAGTCCGCTTCGCTTATTCCACACGCCCGAATCGCTGACTCCAGTTCGCTGATGTTGATACGACCGTCGTCGTTCACATCCGCCTTATCTAGGCCTGCAACGAGACGCTGAATTGGTTCGTGGCGCGCACCGAGCAACCTGCGATTCTCTTCCTCGGCATCCGCACGCTGCGCTGCGGGGGTCTGCGGGCGCGCCGGGAGTACGACTTGATCCGACACCCATGTTCGGGTGATATCCGACTCCGACGCAGCGAACAGAGTGAAGCCGAGAGTCCTCTCACTCGGTGGATTGAAACGTGCGGCACGTGGATAGTGCTCACTCGCAGAGCTCAACGGGTTGACCTTGCGAAAAAAAGAATCCTCGCGCCGAAGCGACAGCCACCAACCGTCAAAAACGTGCACCGGGTTGTTACACAACAATCCGCCATCGACATACACATCCCCGACCGATGACTCACCGGTCGGCTGCCGGCGGCTGGGCACAGTGACGGGTTCCAGCAACACCGGCAATGACATTGAGATCCGTGCGGCGAGCCGCACGGGCATCGTCGGGGTGGTCTTCAGGTGGCAGTACTCCGTCATCATGCGAGTGACGTTCGTAATCGGAATACACAACTCGCACCCGAAATTTGTGTGGACTTGCTGGAATGTGATATCCGGGTTCCCTGCTCTGTCTGCGAGGATTCGCCCGAGAAAGTCATAAAGCCTCTGGCCTGGGTGCATTCCACGAGCTCGTGCGACTCGCATGTAGGAGCGCACTCGGCCGCCCGTTCCGTCTTTCGCGAGACCCTGAAAATCCTTTGGAACAATTGACAGCATGTACTCCGTTGAGCACCCAAGCGATGCCAAGACGGCAAACAAACTTCCGACGCTCGTTCCAGCGACACGGCGAATCTGGCTGGGATAGATGCTTTCATGCTCGAGGCACTGCAGCGCTCCAAGGTATGCATAACCCTTGGCGCCGCCCCCCTCGAATGTGAGGTTCTCCCAAGGAAACTCGGACGGCATACGTTCAGATCTTCCAATCTTCTCGATACGACCAGATGACGAAGAGCGCCACCGTCGATACGAGCGTTGCCGTAAGCGATGGGAAGTACACGACAATGTCGAAGGTGATCCCGATACGTGGCTTACCGGGCAGGAGGTCTCGCACCTGGATGAGCCCCAACGCGTTTGCTGCTGCCCAAATCAGCACCTGCATGCTCGGTGGACGATCCCGTTGCAGGATTTGCAGTGTCATAAAGCCAAGCGACAGAGCGATGATTAGGCAGTACAACGCCACCAATACCGCAATGATCTTCACCGAAAAGTTACGCGAGATGACAGCCGTTGTCATGACGAGACCATTCATTCGTTGTTCAATTGCCTTCTCAACGAATGGGAAATCTTCACCTCGTGGTTCGTCACTGAAAAACGATTCGTCATGTTCCTTGGTAAGACTGACTTGAAATCCCGGCACAGCCGTCGAATACGTATCTTCGAACGTTGGAAGCGGTACTACGTCGGAGCCCTCGGCCGTTTCGACGCGTTCACTCACTTGGGTGTAGAGCGTTAACGAATAGCTATCAAACGGATAGAACGAGTCGATGCTCCGCTCGAGGCTGTAAGGGTTGGTGGCGTCAATACTGGTTTCAATACCCGCGATTGGCTGTCCCGCTTCGAACTCGTAGAAGCCTTGGCCACCAACTTCGTCGATGAAAATCGATAGGTCAATGTCGCCGACGGTCGAACTACTAAACGGTGTGGCAATGTCCAGTGACGGCCAGATGTACGTCGTTACGTTGGCTATTTGGCGCTCTGAATCGAAACCGGTCAATTGATAAAACACGTTGATGAATCGTGAGTCAACTTTGGCATTCTCCGGGGTGATCTCGCCCCAAAGCGCGTCCTTCTGTATCGGCTGGCCACTACTCGAGTTGTCAAACACCAATATGAGGAGCGAGGCCACGAGTGAAAGCACCAAGAACCCAATGGTGGTTACTAATGAGATAATCTGCCTTCGCCGCCGAAGCTCGGGGGGCACTTTCGGCATACCCCAAGACAGTAGAGCAGAACACGGCAGTTACGCAGGTCTCGGCACGGCAGGTGACGAAGCCCTATGGGCGCTGTTTCCAGCCTTTAGGGCAGGTGGGTTTCGCGCCGGTGACCGTGCGCTGCTGTTTGCCCTTCACGCAGACAATGGACTTCGGCTTGGCAACCCCCGACGACTTGCCCTGGGAGAACTTGACCTTCACCGTCGGAGCCGAGAAGCCGAACCCGTACGCCGCAATCTTGATCCAGCCGTCTCTCTCCGAAATGTTTCGGGTACCCACCGTGGTGACACCCTGATCGTCCACCACGGATACTGACGCATTCAACGGCGCATTGGAAAAGCCGTAGAGACAACGAGCGACATCACTCCGCATAATGAGGTCGTAAATTCCGAAGAACTTGCCGCCACCCGAGCGATAGTGCGGCGCAGCCACCTGATAATCAAGCGTCGCCGTCTTTCGGTTGTATTTCGGCGGACCACCCGAATACTGCGTGGCATTCGTGGTCACCAAACCAACAATCCGCTTGTCATCCGCCAAACACTCATCGGCGCCTTCCATTTCTTCTGCGGACAACGTTCGCACCGACCACGACGACAGATTCGCCGTCGCTTTATCACCAATGTGCGGCAACCACGCACTTAACTCACCGATTCCATGATCCGACCACGCCGCTGGATAGCTCTGGAAATTCACGTACGCCATACTGTTCTCCCAACCAGGAAGGCGAGAACGACCCGCTGAACAACAACCACCACGACCACGGAAACCGGTCCAACGTTCCTTGCCGTTTTCGTCCTGATAAACGGCCTTCGCATAATCACGTTTGAGCGGCTCGGGGAGGTCGTTGTACTGCATGCCAGCTTGCACGACAGGAACCGAGATTGAGGTCCCCGTTACCGAGATTTGCACACCCGTCAGTGGCTTTGCCAGTGGCACAAAGGCAACATCGGGCTGTGCCATGCGGCCATGCAACCACCCTTTTGGTGTTTGAGCGAGACGCACTACGAGTCTGAACTTCATGTCTCGGGAAAACGCGCGACGGTTCATGCAGATTCCCTCACCTTGATAGTTGCCACGCATCCGACAATCACTGCCCGATTGGGAATCTGTTCCTGACCCACCCCCCAGCCCGAACTGACCACGCTGTCGACCATCGTTTGGCTCCCAAACATAGGTGCGACGCGGAAAGCAAGTGGTCTTGCTCGATTGCCCGCGGGCCTGAGCCTCTTCTTCCAAGCGGTCCATACGAGCGTCGTACTCTTCGTCGGTTTCACCGTCTTGGCGCGGTTTGATCGCCAGACCCGTTTCGTCCTCTTCGCAGTAGGGCTGCCCGATCGGTGATACTCCGCTGATACTTGCTTGAAATGTCATCAAGGTGAATGCGCTCTTGTTCCACTTGCCCGACACGCCGACGCGCACAAAGAACTGTTCACCCCCGACATGGCTGACACCAGGGAAAGTCCACAGAGAGGCAGGACCACCAGCCGGCAATCCACGAGCCTCATCAGCAGGAAAGTCGGTCCAGCCTCGATCAGGGAAGAAACTAGTGAATTGTCCCGCAACTTCGGTGCCATCGTCATTAACCGACACCACCTGCACGATGCAGTTGTTCTGCGTCGCCGAAGTGCACGGTGGGAGTATCGCCACATACCGAAGGTCGCTCTTCGGGATTACCGAACAGTTACCGTCAACTTCCGTACAAGCCAGCAAAGGATTGTCCGACCCGAGCCATGAATACGTCTGTTCGTCGTTGTCTTGCTGACGAAACTCAACGCCGAGAAAGCCCACTTGGTAATTGTCGGGCCCCACATACCCGTCGTCGAAGTCCGCGCCCTCCGCTTTGGCTGATTCAGTTGGCAGAGCCGACACCATCAGTGTGCATCCGATAGCGACGGCTAATGCACGGCGCATCAGCACCATACCGAAACTCACCGCTGAACTCCTTGGGTCAGTTCTTCAACTTCTTGTGAATGGCCCGACTCTTGACCACGAGGCGCTTTTGTGCGGCCTTAAACTTGGCAAGGTTGGCCTGCTTGACTCGCACGGTCATCTTCGGTGACGAGAATTGGAAGTTCGTGAACGAGATGACGATTTGCTCAGCGCGAACCACTTCGTCAACCTTCTTTTTGGTCTTCGGGTCTAGCACCTTGCGCGTCTTGGCCTTCTGAACGGCGACACGTTTTTCAACTGAAACAGCTCCACCTTCAGTCTCTTCGAACACCAGATCAAGGCCGGTTGCCGCCTGCTTCGCATCCGACAGACCAAACAGCATCGCGGCATCAGTGGTCGGTATGAACGCACGGTAGAAACCACGATTGACCGTAGTGCCGTCTGGCGCGAAGTGTGGTGCGGAGGCCGTGAAGCTGAACGAAAGGGTCTCGGCGGACCACGTTGGCGTTCTCAACGTGCAAGCACCGTTACTCGAAATCAACATATCACCACTGAGTCCGGGGATGCCGAACGGGTCGCGACTATTCTCGAACGCAACGAGTGCGTACAACTGGTATGGCTTGGCTGCAGCAACGCCGGTTTCGTCCGTGCAATCTCGGGGATTCCGAGCGATGGGCACGGGGACTGGAGCACCCTGAAACGTAATCACCGGAATACCGTCATCATCAACCGACTTATTCACAATCGATTTCGCAAATTCCTCGGTGTTCGACACAGCAGCGGTGATGGCAGGAATCAGAGAACCCAAACGGATGACCACTCGCATCGAGGTGTCTGGGTTGAGACTGCGAACATAACCAGTGGTCTCATCTTTGACTCTGGCAACTTTGCCGTCAGCGCCCGGACCTGCGGGCTCAAATGCAATCAGCATCGAGTCGGTGAACTCGTTTGCCGGACCGACCTTTACATACACACCGTCATAACCCACTGCGGTATCAAATCCCTCGTATGAGAAACGGCCGGGATACACCGCAGTCGTTGCAGTAAAGGTCGGGAACACCGCCGCCGACGGGGCACCAGAAGCGTCGATCACCTGGGAGCCTGTCGGGTACCAAACGCCCGGCTTCTCGCCAGCGATCTCGATAAAGGTCACCGACTCGATGCAATAGGTATTTCGCGCATCCGAACACATTGGGAAGTTCACCCGCGGAAGGATTTCAGCGGCATTGGTGGTTTGGCTCGCGACAAGACCAAGTAATGACAACGGAAGTACCGCTGCAATCAGTTTCTTAAGACTTCTCATTTTGGTTATTCCTCCTGCGTGTGGGTGTGAAAGATACTGTACCGCGTCTGGTAGAACGATTCCCGAACCCCAAACGGGACATCCTCCGTGGCCGACTTCGTACCGACGCTGGCAGCGTCAGCCAAGATGGCACTTCAACCACACCAATTCACGACGGTATTGCCGGAGACCGAGGGTTGGGTGGAGTCCGATACCAGAACGATTGGAGATAACCGGCGGGACACACGATTGATGAGCGTGATTCGTGTCTCGGAAACGAGATCTTCTGCCTCACGCCGCAGCGAGTATCGCCGAACCAGCCGTCGTGCAGCTCCCTTTGCATCGTCACCCGCCAGCCACGCCAGCATCAATTTCAGGTCGGTCACTTGTCAAGGTCTCCACGTGCGGTCCTCGGGGAGTGCGTCTCCCCCGTCGACCACGATCATCTGCCCCGTGACGTACGAGGCGTCTGTGCGACAGAGGAATTCGATGACCGCAGCTACTTCGTCGGGTGTACCAGAACGGCCGAACGGTGACGCTGCGCCAGCCTTTGCTTCGGCTGGGGTCTGTGAACCGGTGGCAATCCAACCAGGCGCAACCGCATTGACCGTGATGTTGCGTGATGCCACCTCGAGCGCGACGGCTCGGGTGAACCCGATCGTGCCGGCCTTGGACGCGTTGTAGCCGACGTCGCCCAGCCCGGCCTGTAGCGCACCCGTTGTGCTTGCCACGTTCACGATGCGACCACCATCGGGCATCA
>Ga0194133_10010706_pt1 | contig 10256 bp, 7 predicted proteins | sample TA2KigOf40mmetaG_FD_155448 | JGI IMG/M metagenome (GOLD analysis project Ga0194133, IMG submission 155448) | Freshwater microbial communities from Lake Tanganyika, Tanzania - TA2015055 Kigoma Offshore 40m | ecosystem: Environmental > Aquatic > Freshwater > Lake | place: Tanzania: Lake Tanganyika... | reverse complement strand
GTAGTCGGCCGATGCGGGCGCTTGGGCGAGCGCCGCGGAGGACCAAAGAATCAGGGTAAGGAGAAAGCCACGCACTGGGGGATTATAGGCGAAGCACCCAAAGCGAAGGGCCCGTGCTGCGTTTGCATCACGGGCCCCTGTTCGTCGGCTTCGAGATCGAAGCGATTACTTGAGCAGCGTCAGGATGACGTTCGGCATCTGGTTCGCCTGAGCGAGCATCGCCGTCGCCGCCTGCTGCAGAATCTGACCGCGGGTCAGCATCGCCGTCTCACTCGCGTAGTCCGTATCGATCACGCGGCTGCGAGCAGAAGACAGGTTGGACGACAACTCGGTGATGTTCGCGAGCGTGTATTCCATCTGGTTCTGGTAGGCGCCGAGGAGGCTGCGCTGCGACCCCAGTCGGATCACATACGTGTTGGCTGCATCCTGAACGTCCTTGAAGGCGTTGGTCACCGCAAGGCGCTCCGCATCCGTCTCCCCTCCGGTCTCCGAGTCGGTGAGCCGAGTCCCCAAAGTCACTACCAGACTTCTGAGATCACTCGCCTGGCCAGAAGTGTCAGCGGCAGCACCTTGATTGTATTCGTCGGAGACAACCGCGGTGCCGGCTCTGGTCAAGGTAAAGTCGGTCTGGTTTCCAGTTGCAGAGCCGGTAACCAAAATGCCGGTGGAGTTGATTACAGACACCGACGCGTTATTGGTGAACGTTCCCGTTCCCCCATCAGCGACACCGATCCCCGTTACACCACTAGCCCCCGTTGCGAAAGCGGATGCGATTTGAGCGCCGGTAAACTGACGATCGGCACCGGTTGTGGCCCCCGTCAAAGTAACAGTTCGTGTCGCCCCCCCAACGGTGAGGACAAACACACGCGTACCCGCGGTGCCAGCTGTAGTGATCGTCTCAGTTCCAAAGGACCAACGACCGTTCTCCGCATAAGCGGCGTTCGTAAATCCGATGTTGTAGAAAGCTGGATTCTTTAAATTAATCGCATCCGTCGAGGTGTTGCTGATCTGCATGGAGTACGCGGTGTAGCTCGAATCCTGATTTCGACCCACATGCAATAAAGGATTTCCAGAGAACTTCGTACGCGCGCCAATTGAATCGATCGAGCTCAGTAGCTCCACCATCTCCGTCTGAATTGCGCGCCGCTCCGCAACCCCGAGAGTTCCGTTCGCACCCTGTGTCGCGAGCATCAGAATGCGCTGACCCATATCGGAGGCACCAGAAATCGCACCCTCGCCCGTCTGCACCATTGATATGGCGTCGTTGAGATTGCGCATGCCCTGGTTGGCACCGTTGATCTGCGCGGTGAGCGAGTTGGCGACTCCGAGACCGGCCGCGTCGTCACGGGAGCGGTTGATGCGCAACCCTGAGGAGAGGCGCTCGACCGAGGCCGCAAGACGATTTTGGGCTCCGAGAAGGTTCTTCGCCGCCAACAGCGAGGCGGTGTTCGTATTAAGGACTGCTGACATGTCGAGCTCCCTACAGCGTTGAATTCCGTTGACTTTGGGGGTTGGCGCCTGGTGCACCAATCCCGCTCATGGTGGAATACGGCGATCCTGGAGAAAGTGTTTAGCGCTCCCCCTATGTAGATGGGATTAACCCCCCACCCGGGGTCGTCGTACGCTCCCCGGGAGTCTTCGACACCCAAAGGCCTATGACCGCACGACGATTTTTCGCAGGGAACGCGACTGCAGCGCTCGAGCTCGTTAGAGAGTCGGCGGGCGATGACGCCCTCATCCTCGATTCGCAGGCCTCGGCAGCCGGTGTGGAGATTCGAGCCCTGCCCCGATCCTCGGGCGCAAAGGCCGTCGACCCCTCTTCGGCCCTCTTCGAGGAACTCGCCGAGGTTCGCAGCCTCATCAAGGCGCACTTCGGCAGCGAGCCGGCTCGCGTCGGGCCGCCCTCCGAGCGCAACCGGCTCACGCACAGGCTCTTGTCGGTAGGGCTCTCATCCAAGCTATGCGAAGAACTCGCCGGTGAGGGCTCGATCAAGCAAGTGGCCTCTCTCCTTGCCTCGCGAGTGAGCACCCTCGAAGTCCGAGATTTCTTTGATGCGGGCGGCGTCTATGCCTTCATCGGCCCGACCGGCGTCGGCAAGACCACCGCCATTGCCAAGATCGCGGCGCGTTGCGCCCTACGTTATGGGCGCGATCAGGTCGCGCTCGTGGCGATGGACTCATTCCGTATCGGCGCGCATGACCAGCTCAAGGCCTATGCCGAGATCATCGGCGTTCCTGTGGTCATTGCGCAGGACAACGCCGATCTGGAACAAAAAATTAGGTCAGTCGCAGCGCGTAAAGTGCTGCTCGTCGATACAGCGGGCGTGAACCAGCGCGACATCCAGATGCTCGAGCAGCTGCAACGGCTCGATCAGTGCATGAAAGCGCTAAGCCGGATCCTCGTGATAAGCGGCACCTCCAATCTGCTCACGCTCGAAGACGTGATCCTGATGCACGAGCGGACGCTGGCGGGCGAAGGTCCGTCGATCCATGCGGCGATCATCACCAAGACGGATGAAGCCGCGCAGCTTGGTCCGGTGCTCGACTGCCTGGTGCGCCACGAGCTACCGCTGCTCCTCATCGGTCACGGACAGCGCGTCCCCGAAGATTTGGGGGCCGCAGACGTCCGATATCTTTGTGATCGAGCCCTGAACCCGAGGCCTCTCGGCGAGCCGATCGGCATCGATCGCCCCGGATCTTTGACACCGACGCTCGACCCGCTCGAGAGCTGGCGTTAAGCCCGATCGGGTTAGAGGAAGCTCGGCCAGACGAGGAAGGTCTCGTCCCGTCCATTCACCGCGATCTGCGTCACGCCATGCGGCACCGCGAGCCCCTCGGGCCGCGGTTGGAGGTTCATGTTCTCCGACGGCATGACGCGCTCGACCGAGATCGCCTCTTCTTCGCGACCCAGCATCGTCTCGAGCTGACCCGGCGATGAACCGAGCACGGCTGGGTGGAAACTCAGCAGCCTCGAGTTGGCAATCACCCAAGATTTGCCGTGACTGAAGAACGGCGTCACCCGCTGGCGCTCGGTGCTCGAGGGCAGGACCACGCGATACCCGTCCTCGATCGTCTGGATGCGCCCCCCGAGGCGGGCGGCGACGTTCGCGACCGCGGCCTGCTCCTCCGCGTTGAGCACGAGCCCCTTAAGATCGAGGAAGACCAACAGCGCTCGATAGGTTGCCCGACATTCCCGAGCGCGACGCACGGCCGTGTCCAATTCTTTGAGGCGCGCGGCCTGGGCCGGATCGATGCCAATGTCTCCGCCCTCGATGACGATTGGGGAGAAGAGATCGACCAATCGTTGCTGCAGTGGTCGCAACATCCAGTCTTGTAGTTCAGAGAGCACCGCATCGAGACGCAGCACAGTGCGCTCATCGTCCTTGAAGTTGAGCCGCCTCGCCTCCTGCAAAAGACCCAAGGCCTTTTGGCGGATACGATCTTTGGGTGTATCGGCTGCGACCTCGGCAGTCGCCGACAGCGGCGGTTGAGGTCTCAGGTCACCGAAACTCTTGATCAAGGCTTCGGAGGACGAGCCGCCGCGCAGCTCGGTGAACCACGCGCTCCAGTCGTCCTCGCGCGCATCGTCCGGCGTTTGATCACCTGAGGAAATTGCCGAGAGCAAGCGATCAACCGTCGTCGCAAAGCGCTCGGCGATGGCGAGGGCGCCCGGATTGCGTAAGGCCAGCTGCCTCGACAGCTCGGAAAAAATCTCCGACGGACCCGCCTGCCCCACACTCATCAGCGCGACGGCCAGATCTTTGGCATGCAAAGAGGCTTGCAGCTGTCCGTCACCCCGCTGACGCAGGCTCGCGACGAAGCCTTCAAGACTTCGTCGCGCCTCGGGGATCAGCAGGTCTTCGCGACCCCGGGTGTTTTGACGCGAGTCGGTCATGTTCTGCGGGCCGCCAAAGAATGTAGACGTTCGCCGAGCAGCTTGGCGTCAGTTCGAAGTACGCCCACCAAGGCCTCGACCTCATGACGCCATCGATCGATTTCATCGCGCTGGGCGGACTCGCGCGTGACGCTCGCCTCGCGGAACATCGAGAGCGACTTCTCAAAAGTTCGGACGGAGGTCAGCAGCGCATCGGTTGCCGCGATCAACTCGCTAATGCGATAGCCGACGCGCTCGTTGTCTTCGCCGCTATGGAAGTCTTCATACAGTTGCGCAGCGAGCTCCTGTAACTGGGTCGCATCGTTCGAAAGGGGTGCCTGCGTGCGGGCCAAAGCGCCTGCGGCGGAGAGATCCCAGGAGACGAGCCCGTAGGCTTTGATCTTCTCTTGCAAGGCCTCGACCGAGCCGCTGGTACTCAGCAGCCGCTCACGAATCTCCCCGAGGGAGTCTTCCGCGAAGCGTCCGATCGAAGAGAACGACGCCGACACATCGGCGCGATCCTCCTCAACGGTTCGGCGCAGATCATTGAGACGCACCACGAGCATCAGGACGGAGAACACCCCCATCAACGACACCGCAGCGGCTAACAAGAAGCCATGGGGGAACGCCCCGCGCACGCGCAGACGCTCCCAGACATTCGGTGGCACGAATTCGGGCAAGGCCGGTACGGCGGCCAAGCTAGCACGGGCCGTCTCTCGCAGACGGTCCGCCGAACGGCCCGCCTCGGCCGCCGCGGTGAGGCGATCCAGTTGGGAGGCAGTCATACAGAACCCCTCCCCCAACCCGGGACGTGACCGAATCGCCTCCAGCGCGGCGCCGGCCTGCTGCAAGCGCTCGGTCTCGGCGGTCATCTTCGACCACTCCAGTTGGGACGCTGACGTTGACGAGTCGGGCAGACGCTTGATCAGCGCCACCGCATCTTGAGCCGCTACCCGCTCAGCCCAGGTGGGCGAGGCTCGCGCCTTGAGACTACAGGCATCAAACATTTCTCGGATGGCGGCCTCGCCATCGCGCTGAGCGAGGCCAGGACCGATGAGCGCCGAGAGCGCAGGTTCCAAGCTCGAGAGAGCCTGACGAAGCTCGGCGACCTCCGTCTCGTTTGCGAAGAGGCTCGAGGACTTGTCGACGTAGACATCGGACGCCTTGGCCGTGGTCGTCACGCGCCGCAGCGCAGAGCCGGAGCCGACCTCGAGCACCCCACCCACCGCCAGCTGTGGAGAAAGCGCCCTCAGGGCCGCGCGAAAATCGGCATCGACCGCGCGTGCCTCGCGAACGGCCGACGACTCGGGCGCCGGCGCCTGATGCAGATGCCAGATTGACGCCCACAACACGAGCGCTGAGACGGCGACCGAGGGCGCCGCCATGATCAACCAGCCCGAGACGGGGCTGAAGAGTGAGTCAGAGTGGAATTCCTGCCGCACGGTCACGAAGTATGGACCATGACCGCCCCGACCGCGAGGCCGCTTACTGCTTAGGTACGTACTCGATGAAGGGGACGACCCACTCGATATCGGAGCGAGCTTCCAGGCGTCGATAGAGCTCGATGAACTCGACGGGGTTACGCGCGTAGACGGCGTAGGCGTTCAAGTTTCCGAGCCGGCGGAAGCCCGGGTACTGCGAAGCCGGCAGCGGCGAGGCCGGGGTTTTATCCGCCTTGAACTTGAATGAGATCTCGCCGGTCGCGTAGCCGTAGGCCTGATAGGCATGGTTGTACACGAGCACCCCGCCCGACTCGTCGAGGGGTGCGGAGCTTGCGGTCTGCGCAGTCTCGCGCATGACCTCACGACCCGACGCAAACGACTGGACGGTCACTCGACGCTCCGGAAACACCTCGACGGCCGCACCCTGCACATCGACCACTTGCTGTGGATTCTTGATCTCAAGCGGCGCTTGGGGCATCGATGATATTTGCGATAACGCCCAAGGCGCCGCCAGCCCGACACACACCACGAAAATCGATAGATGGCGCATCAGTGACCCACCACGATAAGACTCTGGGTATAACTGGTTTTCACCACCGTAGAGCCCGAACTACAAAGATTATGGTACGTCGCCCGCCAGGTGCCAATCACGCTCTCGCCATAGAAGGCATTGGAGGCGAATCGCGCATTCGCGAGCTTGACGTTGCGGAAGCCCGATCCACCCTGCAGCAGAATCGACTTTGTTCCCGCAGGTGAGGTGATCTCGATCTGATTGCAGGTCACGTTCGCTGTATCGAAGGTGACGTAGAGCAGCACACCCTCATTAAAGGACATGGCGTTGCTCACACTAAAGTCGATGGAATAACTGGAACGTGCCGCGATGGCGACCTCACCCGACGGTACGAAGTTATGTTGAGTCGCAGTTTTTTGAGCAGGCAAAAAGCTCGTGTACGCTTTGGCCGCTGCGACCGCCGCGCCGGCGTTGACTCCGCCAAAACCGTACCAGTTACTAAACCAGTTACCCACGGCATTTTTGACCCAACCCAAATCGAGCGCGAACGAGGTTCCCGGGATCACCTCGTTCGACGTCACTCCCGCGAAATCCGGATCGAGCCGGATCGCCGTCGTCGCGAGGATATGTTTGATATCGCGGAAAGGCAGCAGCGGGTTGGCCTCGAGCATCAACGCAATGACGGCGCTGAGGTTGGGCGCTGCCGAGCTTGTACCGTTCATCATGGCGGTGTACTGACATTGCGCCGCGAGCGGATTACCACCCAAGGCATCGAGGGCATTGAGCGGTCCCGAGAGACCTGACTTGTCACACCCCGTGCGCGCCGTCGTCACGATGGCAGGCTTGAAAGCAACTTCAGCTGCCGATGCGAACGCCTTGCTCACGCCGAATTCGCCCCCCGGAGCCGAGATCCATACCGATGACCCCGTCGTCGAATAGCTCGACTTCTTACCCTCGGCGTTACTGGCGGCGACCACAATGACATTGGTACTCGCGCGCATCGTGTCACTGGCGACATTCCCGCAACTCACGCCCAAGGCTCTCGCGCTGGCGCACGCCCCTAAATTCAGTCTTTCAAACTCGTTACCCGCTGATTGCACGATGGGACTGCCCCGCCCGCTCCGCAAGGTCAGCGAGTTGGCAAGAACCTCGCCCCGCAGTGGATCCCATGAGGGTATAACCGCGACACCGTTAAACTGATAGAAGTACGCGAGACTCGCATTGAACACGTCGTTGTCATTGGATGCATTCGAAGCCCCGAACGACGTCACGAAGCTCGACTGCGATCCGCCACCTGGCGCCAGAAGGTTATAGCCGCGAATCGTGGCCCCGTACGCCACGCCCCGACCGCCTTTTCCGTTAAATGGCGATGACGCAATGATGCCCGCGACCTTGGTCCCGTGAGAGTCGCTGTTGGCGGGGGTCGGATCGTTTCCTTGAGTGACAAAATTGAAGGAGCGGCCTACCTCAAAGTTTGCGCTCAAGTCTTCGTGCGCCGCTTCGACACCATCGTCGATGACGGCCACCTTCACGCCTTTGCCGGAGAATCCCGCTGCCCAGGCAGCCCCCACGCGCATGTCGTTACCGGCGACGGGCGGCGTCGAGGCAAACGTATCCTGGCCCGTGTTGAGAATGTGCCATTGATTTTTGAGCAGCGGGTCGGACTTCAGCGTGACCGCGACGCTGGAGGTCGCGCTGGTAAATCCGTTCGAGACGGTAACCACGAACGGATCGCTCACACTGCTCGTACCACTGATATGTGCAGGCACCGCAAACACATACTTGCTGGTTCCACCAGTCGTTTCAGAGATGGTCGCCGAGCCTTCCTTGGCTTGTGTCGTCACGGTGAAGGTCAGCGGCAGGTTGTACTTGTCGGTCGCCGTGATTTGACCGTTCGCACGGGTCTCGGTGATTCCCAATACATTGACGCTCAGCGTCGCGGGATTGATGTCGGGTGGCGGCGGCAAGATGCCCGTCCCCGACACCGCAATCGGCGGCGCAGGCGTTTTGGCATTTGATGTGATCACCAACGAGGCAGACTTGACGCCCGTCGTCTTCGGCGCGAACGACACTTTGATCGAACACGTGACCTGAGGCGCAACGGATGTCGTGCATTCATTGGTCGCAACGAATGACGTCGGATCAATCCCCGTAAACGACACGCCACTCACCGAGAGATTGGCGTTACCTGTACTCGTCACGGTGAGGGTCTGAGGCGTACTCGCCTCGACAATCACCTGATCGGGGTAAGTCAGCGACAAAGGCGCCACGGAAATCTGCGCTTCTTTTTTATCTCCCTTGAGAGCCAAGGCGAGACCGACAGCCGCCGCGAGCCCGGTGCCGACCAACGTCGCCTCGCAGCCGCCCAAAAACGCCAGCGTGCTCAGCAAAGCAACCCGAAACAAACGACCCATCAAACTCTTCCCCGAAGTCCCCGGACGTCTTTTGTTCTAATAGGGGATATAGTATTCCTCGCCCTAGCCATTTTGAAAGTTTTGAACAGAACCGCCAAAACCCTGCTGTGCGCCGCCCTGCTCGGCCTCTCGGGCTGCGAACTCTCGACGACGCTTTCGGTGATCGCCGGCATTAGCCTCGTCGCCGGCAAAGGCGATAAGTGCGCGCCGACTGCGCCGACCATCAACGAGGCGAAAGCCGATTCGACGACGACCACCACAGATCGAACGATTTCGTTCACTGGCGCCGCAGAGGACACCTGCCAACTCCCTCTCACTTATTCATGGGATTTCGGCGACCAGACCTACGCCTCCTCGACCACCTCTACCAAGAGCTACCAAAAAGCGGGGCTCTATACCGTGACGCTGACCGTCGCGAACACCGCATCCCTCACCTCCACCAGGACCATCAGCTTGGTCGTCGACTGGAAGCCCCTAGAGAAAATTTGGACTCGTCGTCAAGGACTGCTGCGAGACGATCAACAATCGTCGACCTCGATGACTCGTGCTGTGGCGGCCGCACCAGCTGGCGGCGCTTACGTGCTCGGCGATACCAACTGCGGCGGCTGTCATAACACGACCCAACAAGCCTTTTTCGAAAAGATCAACGTACGAGGCAGTAATGCGTTTTTGACTCGCTTCAATTCCGACGGCACGAAGTCGTGGACTCAGTTGATCGGCGCCAACCTCGATGCTTTCGACGAATTTTATGACCACCTCGGCACCGCGATCGCCTCGACGACGACGGCCGATGCTGTTTATGTCGGCGGTAGTACGCAGGGTTCAAACAAATTCTTTGACAATCTACCCACCACCAACCCGGATGGATTTATCGCCAAGTACTCTGCCGAGGGCACCAAGGCCTGGTCGAGTCTCATCAGTGGTACGGGTACGGATGCCGTCTCGGGTACAGCGATCGCGCCAGATGGATCGGTCTATGCGGTCGGCTCCTCCTCGAGTACGACGCTCAATAATCAGCCCGGACAAGGCGGCACTGACGCATTTCTCATTAAGTATTCGTCGAGCGGCTCGGTCCTGTGGACCACTCGCATCGGCGGACCAGGCACCGACTCGGCGACCGCTATCGCGATCGCCGACAATGACACGATCTACGTTGTCGGCACGACGAATAGCCCCACGTTGGAATCCCAGTCGACGAATGGCGGAAACGATGTCTTCATCAGTCGAGTGTCAGGGGCTGGCGTGGCTCAATGGACTCGCGTGATCGGAGACGCAGGCGAAGATACTGCTCGGGCTGCGGCGGTCGGTACTGATGGTCAGCTCTATGTGGTCGGCGACTCGACGACTACGACCCAGAACTCCGATGTGAAGATCGTGAAGGTCACATCGTCGGGCACGACCACTTGGACCCGAATCTTTGGTGGGGCCGCTACTGAGCGCGGATATGGCGTACTCGCCACAGCGAACGCCATCTACGTGACCGGCAGTACGAACAGCTCGACGCTAGAGGGCAATGCCAACTCCGGAGGGGGCACGCAAGCCTTCATCACCAAGTTCTTGCCGGATGGCACCAAAGCTCAAACTCAAATCACTGGGAGCAGTGGTGAGGATGGCGCCCTCGCGATTGGCTTCGCCAGCGATAACGGTTTATTCATTGCGGGACATAGCTCGAGCGACACGCTCGACGACCAGGCCCGAGTCAGCAAGGGCGTTGATGGTTTTGTCAGTAAATTCAAGCCGTGACAGGCGTCTGGATTACGCTAAAATTTGGATATGCCCTACTCTCCGATACGCCCTTTTGCTCGACTCGCCGTCGCCTTGCTCTTACTCAGCGCCCTCTCCGCCTGCGCCACGACGGCAACGCGGGCGGCTGATCCGCGCGACCCACTCGAGCCGATTAACCGAGTGTCGTACGCCATCAACGACGGGCTCGACCGCGCACTCATCAGGCCGACCGCGAAGGTTTATCGAGCCGCGACGCCGCAGTTCTTTCAGACCAGCGTCTCCAATGTCTT
>Ga0194133_10010705_pt1 | contig 10257 bp, 3 predicted proteins | sample TA2KigOf40mmetaG_FD_155448 | JGI IMG/M metagenome (GOLD analysis project Ga0194133, IMG submission 155448) | Freshwater microbial communities from Lake Tanganyika, Tanzania - TA2015055 Kigoma Offshore 40m | ecosystem: Environmental > Aquatic > Freshwater > Lake | place: Tanzania: Lake Tanganyika... | reverse complement strand
AAAATTGAAAACTTTGGTATTTTTAAGGGGAAATTTTCCAAACCCAAACCTAAGATAACTGACCCAACCTGACCCGAGCAGCGAAAATTTTACACGGTCCCATCACTAGTGTCCACCAAAAGTAACATAAAATCAATGAAAGATAAACAAACATCTTAGGTCCATTTAAAACTCTTAAGTCTTTGATTCCTAACATAACAGCCAATTATCTTCAACTCCAAATTCTAGAAAGTATTCATTTCTGAACGTCAGATGTAATCTGATATCCATTTCCGCCATTAGCCAATGTAAACTTCGATACCCGTTTCTCAGATGCAAGGCCAATCATTTTACAATCTTGAATATCGACTTTCAGCTTCTTTTTGTGACAACATTTGGTCTTTTTTCACTTGAGGGACAATCACTTTTCTTAGAAAAATAAATTTATACAAACAAGACTTATAAAGTTTTAGTTAACAAATACTCTACCTTTCAAAAAAAAAAGAACTCAATTGAATATTTAGGTATGATTTTACTTGATTTTTGAATTTTTTTCAATTTCAGTAAAAAAAGTTGATCCCACATATGCTTAATAAAGTATCTGAATAAGCAAAAAAATGTTCCCAGAAAATATTGGTTTCAACCAAAAAATGTTGCTTTTGGATTTCTAAGATAACATTTTTGAATTTCAGAGATGTGCCATAATGAATAAACATGCTTCAACTAACAAAAATTTAATTGAATGTTTTTCCAAAATTGAAATTGATTAAAAAGCAAAGTTTTCTGATCCAATTTGTTTTGGAAAAAAAAAGTTTGAATAAAATTCATGTTTAGCTTCATCATTTCAGAAGTTTATTGAGTATATAATACATTTTAAAATAATGATGATAGGTTTTCATCTCATTATAAATAAAATTTATGCAGGAATAATTCAGCCATCTTTTTTTAATGAATCCCTTTTTGATTCAAAAAGTTTTTGACCGCAAATCGGTGAGGTGAAAGCAGTTTGAGATTGAAAAAAGCAACTTTTATGTGACTTTTTTAGTGTATTTGTCTCATTAAGAACTAGATTGATTTTAATAAAAATGTATACTTTTTTTAAAGAAAAAATGTTTTCCTAAATGAAAGGACAATTTTGGGATCCAATTAAACCAAAAAGAGATTTAATTTTAATAACAATAATCAAGGCAATTTAACCCTAGCTCCCACACATTAGGCCTAATCCCATAGCATCTAACTGGGGATGAGATGGTTGTGGGTTCAAACCCCAGCACCGCCAGAATACTAGTGATGGGTCCGGGTCAAAATTTTTTGACCCAGGTCGGATCAGCCATCTTTGGTTTAGGTTTTGGTTTGCACATTTTCCCCTAAAAATACCAAATTTTTCAATTTTTCCCTTCGGATCAAAAAATCTCTTTGGGTTGGGTCAAAAATTACCTGGGTCAATGGCTGGTCAGCCTCTTATTTACTGCAGGTCAAAAGTATGCTCAGGTCGGGTTGGGTCAGGGCCCATCTCTAGTGGACACCTAAGTTATCCACCATCTACACTAACTAATGGACTTTCAAATTCTATCTTTGATGATCGAACTGACCTGGTTACATGCTCTGCGCTGCTGATGACCCCTAAAGTCTCAACTTTATGATGACAGTCACATTAACTGGTTGAGAGACTGTGTCATGGTGGTCCATTCCTTCAAAAACAGCACTTAGTCAAAAATTACCCGGGTCAAAGGCTGGTCGGCCTCTTATTTACTTCGGGTCAAAAGTGTGCTCGGGTCGGGTCAGGGCCCAAGTGAGTTCGTCCGAAGTTGTTCAGTGCGCACATCATGTATGTAGACGGCAAAAGCTCTTTAAAGTTAAACACAGGCAAACATTCTTTGTAAACTATTTAAGTACTTCATTTTTTGCTCAAATCTCCTTTCCTATTTCAAAAGTACCGGTACTCCAAAGAGAGATAAAGATCTCCTTTTGCCAAATTGGTATCTCAGAGCACATAAAGTACTTTATCACTGTCAGCATTACCATATCTTTACCCATGACAGAAAACCATTAGTCACAACGCAAAAGTATGTAAGCACAATCCTTATTTTTAACTGGTTACGGAGTTTAACATCACCCTTTGGCAAAGCAACACTTAATGTGTTCCTTGACTGAATGGCTGTCAATCCTATGTGGTTTGTTCCACTGTTGTTAATGGTACTACTGTCATCGTATACAAGGTAATAAGGCATTCTTATTTTACTTTTGAATCTTCATTATAACGGTTGAGGTAGAAACCTCAGAGTTGCAATCAGGCTGATTGATTCTCAGGGAGTGATATTGTTCACATAAAAACATTTCTACATGTATGTTGGCTTGGTGACTGTCAGACTCTCCATAAACCTTCAGGGCAATTGGTGTTTTTCAATTTTTATAGTATGCTTTGCAACACTTGACCATTAAAGGAATACTTTTTAATTCTGACAAGGAATCATTAATTTTTTTCATAAATTTATGTGGCGATCCGGGGTCAAAGATTGCTGAAGGTAAGGGGTGTAATCCCCAGGCAGATGGCTGAGAGGTCATAGGCACCTGACTGAAAACAAAGATCTATTAAGGTTGTGGGCTCAATCCCCAGCCGCCCATGCCAGCAATTGTTCAACCCCAGATTGCATAAAAATCAACTAGTCAACCTCAGTCAGAGTAACAGCAGTCTGTAGTGACCATAGACTTCTATGGCCGGTCTCCTTTAAAGATATTGATCATGCATTGACATCAGATGAGTTTACACTGCACAAGATTATTAGGAAACAACGACCCTTAAGTATCGACCACTTTTGTAACTAAGTTATTCTATCAAAATTGACTCACGTTGAAGTATGCCAAATTTCCTAGAGATGTGACCAGGGTGCTATGAATTTTTTCACAAACGAGTTTTTCCTGAAAATGGTGATAAACAGGGTTTTACCAAAAACATTATATCCTGAATGCATTTTTCCCAAATTTTTTTAAGCTTAATAATGGCCCAGATTATTTTATTGCTAACCTAACCTAACCTAACCTTCTGGGCCAAACCCTGAGTGGCTTATCATTCAGGCCTAACCTTCCAAGCAGGCTCTAGACCAGAAATCTGGGCCTTCTCAGATTTCGGGAAAAGTGTGTTAAGGAAATGTGCAATAAGGAAAAAAGATTGATATAAAAACCATTAAAATTTGCTTTTGTATATTTATTTTTTGAGAATTTCCTTCCTTGCTAATGAAACTTCAACATTCACGCAAGAAGTTTGTTTGACCGCCAATGGGCTTGTATCCTGGGACATTAATTTGATTTCTCAACTCCCAAAGTCAAGCAGATGGCCAAAAAGCTTTTTGCAGGAAAGGTGTCTTTGGCCTGCAGACAATTTTGTTCACAACTCAGTGAAAAAGCAAACAAGTTGGGCATATGACACATGAAAGGAAGATGCCAGAAGTTCTTCTTCCTCTCTGCCTCTCACCAGCTTTTTCCATCTCAAAGTTCACCAGCAACAAAGTATTTAAAGTGGAACAAGGATTGTCAATTGGCCAGTTGAAGGAAGCTCTCTTAGCTTTACCAAAGGAGGAAATTCACTCTCAACAAGTTCATGTAAGTTAAAAGCTCAATCAAACCTCCATATTTCACTATTTCATTATTTGCCAAAAGGTAACTCTGATATCAGGATTTGGTATGATCTTGAGGAGTAAAAAGTTATACCTCAGAAAATCAACATTGATTCCAGCTTTGATTTCAGGAAAATAATGGCTGCAAAAAGTTACCAAATAGATTCTTGTATCTTCCAGCAGTTCGAGATAGAGATGGGCCCTGACCCAACCCGAGCATACTTCTGACCTATATTAAATAAGGGGCCAACCTGCCTTTGACCCGGGTCCTTTTTGACCAGCCGCAATCAGGTTTTGTTTTGATCCGAAAGGAGAAAAATTGAAAATTTGGGATTTTGGTGGAGATTTTCCGGACCCATCACTAGTTCAAGAGCAGCTAAGCCACCCATATTTCTCATTTTATTATACACCCGTAGCCTTGCTCTGTGCAAACGCAAGACAGAGATATATTTTAGCCATTTACATCTTATAAATTCTGGCTGAGGATGGTACTGTTGCCACTTCCAGGCAACCTTTAAACTTATTTCCAATATAAGAACAAGATAGAGATGGGCCCTGACCCAACCCTAGCATACTTCTGACCCACATTAAATAAGGGGCCAACCTGCCTTTGACCTGGGAATTTTTTGACCTAATGCAATGAGATTTTGTAATTATCCGAAATGAGAAAAATTGAAAATTTGGGATTTTATGGTGGAGATTTTTCGGACCCATCATAAGTTCAAGCTGCCCACATTTTTCATTTTATTATACAAGGCCTCAGTTTGTGCGAACGCTAGACAGACAGGTGTTTTAGCCATTGACTTATTATAAATTCTGGCTGAGGATGGTACAGTTGTCACTTCCAGGAAACCTTTAAACTTATTCCCAATTTAAATTACTTATCAGACATTTTGTTTTCTAGAATATCTCAGAATTTCGTCAATCATCATGAAAAACTCATTTTGGTCAGTTTTTGTCCTGGTAATGTTAAAAATCTTCTTCTTTTACAGCAAAGTTTTATTTACAAATTCTTGCAAAAAACTTTTCAATTGGAAATTTCTGACCCACATGTATTGTTGTCGTAAACTTATAGTTACAAAAATTTTAGTTTTACATAAGGGTAATTATAAGCCTTTTCATATTGATGCTTGATCCAGGCTTTGGTGGCTCTTCTTGGCCTGGTCCATTTTGCTGAATGTCGACCCAGACTTGTCGACAGCTCAGGAATTGAGACCAGGTCTGATCAGGAGGGGGAAATGCAAGATGCACTAAAATATCTAGAAGAATTGGACAAGTATTACTCACAAGTGGCCAGACCCAGGTAAATATTACACTTACAATTTCACACTTTAAAAAATGACAAAAAATTGATCAATTTCATTGTGAATAGTAAAAATCAACATTGTTAACTTTTTTTGGATATAAAGAGTGCTAGGAGTTTTTTCCAAATGAATTTTTCCAAAATGCACTTTTCCCGAACACATTTTTCCTGAATTTTGGACAGAGGTAAGGCCCGGATGATAAGCCCTGCAGGGCTAGCCCCGGAAGGTTATTTCAGGTTATCAATAAAGTAATTCGGACATACTTTATTAACTATTTTATCGCCAACCTAACTTCCCAGGCCTAACCCTGCGGGTCCTTTCCTCTTGGCCTTACCCTCCTGGGCTTTTCAACTGGGAACCGAGGAACTGAGGTTATTTTTTTTGCGAAAAATGCATTCAGGAAAATGTGTTCGGGAAAAGTGCATTTGGGAATAACTCATTTGTGAAAAGCTTGCAAGCACCATTTAAAGGTACTTTTTAGATATCTATACATAGATGTATTTAGGTTTTTGTCAAACTTTATGCCTTTTGTACATACTTTTTATCAAAGTGTTTTAGATTTGACACAAAAGGTAGGTGTAAATGAACTATAGTAGTAATGTAAATAACTTTGATTTTGATTTTTCCATTTGTTAAAATAAATGAATTAACTAATAAGCTGTCTGAAAGGGTTAATCTTTGATGTATGTAATTATGAAAAACATGCCATTCTATGTCTGCCCCTTTTAGAAATGGGTTTTTCGTGTCTCATTGGGATAGCTTGGACAATGAAACAACAATTAACTAATTGAATGAGGGAATCATCAGAGAATTCCAAAACATCCTCAAAAGCACTTTAGAGCTTTTCAATGTGATGAAAATGTTAATTACTTGTTCGTGGGCAGTTTCATTTCTATATAAATCCACTTTATAAATTACATGCCACAAAAACTTGATCCTTGAACAGGCAAAGACGTGTTGGAGATGGTATGGCTTCAGCTCTTAAGACTTTATCAGCTATCAAGGATTATTATAATGAGGCGGGGAGGCCAAGGTAAATTGTGAAAAAACAAACCTATCTTGACCCAGCATCATCATCATCATGATTTTTGAAGGAAACAAAAATTCTCACTTTTTAATACCCTTCATTTATTTGAGTGATTTTTATGATATACCCTGATTATTTCCTAAAATAAAAGTGATTATTTGACCATGTCTGAAAAAATCTAAATTCCATGAATGATAAAAAGGTGCTATGAAAATCTGCCATATCACAATGCAACGAATTCATGATTCATCGAAAAATTGGTTTGCCAAATAACATTTTTCAACAAATACACAATTCGTCCGATCAAAAAATGACATATTTTTTCCAAATTCAGGATTTGTCAAATTACTTATGACAGATTCAAGTCATTCCCACCGATACAAGTGCTTATTTATGACTAACCTAACCTCCGGGGCCTTACCATGAGGGACTCAAGCCATGATAAGCCCAACAGGTTTAGGCCCTGGAGGTTGTGCTAGGTTAGGCTAGCAATAAAAAAGCCCTTGAATTGATCGATTTGTGCCAGTCGACTAATGGTAGACTGGATGAATAGTAGATTTTGGGTAAAACCCCAAAAAGCAGATTTTCGGTCAGTTGACGAATCATGAATTTGAAGAACCTATAATTTGACAAATCATGAATTTGATGAATTGTAATGCGGCAGATTTTAAAAGCACCGATAAAAATGGCACTTTATTTTATAATTCCACTCACAAAATCTAATCTAAGCATGTTAAAATCAGTATTTTTGACCAGTAAACTTTTCCAAAGCATTTTTGAGCACAAAACAAAGTCCTTTCTAATTTATGGTCAAACTTATTTTGATGCAGGTGAAAAATGTCATAAATACAAAAATGCAGACAAAGAACGATGTGGTTTTACCAACAAATAAACAAACCATGGCCTAATGGTCAGGGCATCTGGCTGGAGATCTGAGGGTTGGGGGTTCGAATCCCGGCAGGTCCAACCCTGACACTGCTGGCAACCTTTGACCTCAGGTTGCCACAAAATGCACAAAAAATGATTTCCAGCCAGAACTTAAAAGTGTCTGAAACGATTAACTTCGCTCGACACTAAAACAGAAAGGGTTGAATGGAAACTTTTGACCCTTGGCACCCATCTCTAATTATTTCTGAACCTTCGATATGCATTCAGGCGTAGCTCTATGAATCCAAGCGATCTAATCGACAAGAATCGGTCAGAGTTAGTTGCCATGCTTAAAGAGGTTATGTTGGACGGGCCGAAATCCGGATTTAGAAAGTTTGGAGATGCTCTCCCATTTGGCAAGAGTGCGGTCTGGCTTAAGTCACCCTATGGTAAAAGGATGGTTGACTTCGCTGACTCTTTTGACGTTGCTCATGGTGAAAACGGTGAGAATGGCGATAATGGTGATGAAAATGGCCCAGAACGATCAGATGTAAGATTTTTGCAGCTCCAAGGTCAGGACAACCACATGGCCCATATGTCAAGGCCAAGGTAGCTTGGTTGTAAATCAGAGAGAAAAAATCAAAGTTGATTCAAAACTGCAACTTTTTTTCTGTGAAAGCTTTGATGGATGAAGAATTGTTTAGTTAATAAATTACTTCTTGAATATAACTGGACTTCACAACTTCAGGATCTGAATATAATGCATACAAATGTTCACTTGTTGGAAAAAAAACCGTCCATTCAAGGTCAATGTCTCCCAACACAAACCAAAACCTTTTGACACAATTAAATTAGATTATTATCTTGTATTTGCATGAAAACCAAAAAAAATGGAAATAAAACAAAGCCAAAATCTTTGCATGTTGGTTTTGAAAACCTGATTTTTATCCCTTTTGCATTCCAGAAAGTTTTTTTTTGTAAAAAAAACAGATGCCATTTTCTCTATGGTTTTAATAATATTTCAAAATTGAATTTAGGTTTGGTAAACGATCTCCTACCCTTGGAGTTCACAACTTTCCTTCGGAGTTATTCCCGGTATAACCTTTGAATTTAGGAGTAAGAATATTGAAATACTGAAACTACTCTCTGAAAATTTTTAGGTCTATACTAGATAAACTATCACATTATGAGTAAGTTGAAACAATCTTGATTTACAGAGAAGTTCAATTAAAAAATTTAATTTTTTTCTTAGATCTGGATTTTGAATAGCGGACAGCAAAAAAAAGCCTTCGATGAAATTTTAATGAAAATCAATAATTGAACTTTGAATTATCATTCAAACCAAATTTCCATCTATTATAATATTCTAAATAATTGTCGGCAGCTCTGGGTGAATGAAAAGCTTGGTGTTTGTTTCATCTCAAAAGTTGTAAAGTATTGTTATGAACTGAATAAAATTAATCTAAATGGACTCAACTTGCTGTAAATATTTATTTCTGCCTTGAATGAATACCTAAATTTGCTTTAATTTGGTGTATATCTATTTAGACTATCTCTCAGAACACATAATACAGGGTCTTATGGATCATTTGATGAGATAGCGATGTGGGAATAATCTTACACCTAACCCATGTCTTTGAGTTATCCTTCGATACTACGTCGTTTCGCCATATGCTGATTCACCATAGTCGATTCGCCATATGAGCCAGTTTGCCATATGCCGATTCGCCACAGTCATTTTGCCATACGACGTGCGCACGCGCTTGTCGTAATGCGCGCGCAAGCTAACATTGCTAACCTATCCTAACCTAACCTAATGAGCGCACGTGCGCATGCTAACCTAGCCCTGCGGGGCTAACAAGACGACGAGCGCGGGTGCGCATGCTGACCTAATCCTGCGGGGCAAACAAGACAACGACCGCGCGCGCCCGTGCTAACCTAACCCTGCGGGGCTAACAAGACGACGAGCGCACGCCGTATGGCGAATCGGCTAATGTGGCGAATCGGCTCATATGGCGAACTGGCTTATGTATGACGAATCGGCATATGGCGAAATGTCGTATTCCCTATCCTTCCTTTCAAACAAATAAAGGACTTGTTTAAAATATGCTCATAGCACTTTCTTGGGTTAGTCAATACAATACTAAAGAATAAAACTTACGTCTAAAACCTAATCATCTACACAAAGTAACTTACATCTAAGCACATAAAGACATAAAGAAATAATTAGATAACATAGTAAAGGCACGTGCAAGCCTTTTTATGGACATGTGAAACAGGAGCGCTCGGGAATCAAACGTGGACAGAAAGGTTGCGGGGTTGAAAATAATATGGCATTGTAGCTTAAATATGACTGCTGAGATCCGTATGTGTTATCTACATCTATAGCTAACTGGGAACTGGGGTTGCCATTAAAGAGTGTGAATGCTCTTTGAAATCAACACAACATTTGGAGTTCCCTTGAGAACATTAATATCCCTTATATGTCCACCTTCTGTATAAATACTCCTGCTTCATCAATAAATAGCTAAGGATTGATTTTTTCTTGATTGAAAAGGGTCATAATGTGGAAATCTTCCTTTTTTACACCTCTGAAGTATCATAGATATGTATAGAATATTCCTTAGATCTGATACTAATTAATCTTACGCAATTTCTTAAGTGGAAGAGCATTGACCAGGTAAAATCACATGTGCCTCTTTTGACATTTACCTTATAAAGGAATTGCGTCAAAACAATAATACCGAAATATCAAAGCAAAAATGGTGTAAAACTTACCAACTAAACTTAAATCAAGGGCCTATAGTTATCCAACACAATCTTCAAGGTAAGAAAAATAAAAAAACCTAGTTGGCAAGTTAGGCGGCAAAGCCTATTTATTGACACTTAAAGCAGGAGATCAGTGATCCAGTGTGTTTGGGGATCGAATGCGGATAGATAGGTTGGGTGATAAAGCAATGAAAAGTAAAGATATCCCTATTGGGTATCTACATAAAGCTTTGCTTTTTTTCTCTTTTCAGTCCTCTTATCTGGTTTTCATGATTATGTAAATCTGATAATAAACTTCAAAACTACTCAATTTCCCTCAGGATTTCAGCAGCCTCACCACCACCTTACCTCTTACTTATTATACCTTTGAATTCCTGGCTCTTTGAGTCACTCAAGACCCTTAAATGAAGTCTTGTTTGAAACAGCCAACTATAATTTTGATGTCTTTATGACCTCCCCAGCATATCCATCTGCAGATTAAAGCTGAACTATGATTCAATGAAGTCTTTATAAACAAATAGAATTTATTGACTAGCTTTTAAGCTCTAACAATCACTTTGCCCTGAGACTTTCCTTCAAGTTGGCTGATGAAAGCTTTGGGTAAGTGCTCAAATCCATCAACTATGTGCTCAAATGGTTTAAGCTTTTCTTCTCGACACCTAAAAGAAGAATATAACTGATTACTTTTACTGACAAT
>Ga0194133_10010702_pt1 | contig 10258 bp, 3 predicted proteins | sample TA2KigOf40mmetaG_FD_155448 | JGI IMG/M metagenome (GOLD analysis project Ga0194133, IMG submission 155448) | Freshwater microbial communities from Lake Tanganyika, Tanzania - TA2015055 Kigoma Offshore 40m | ecosystem: Environmental > Aquatic > Freshwater > Lake | place: Tanzania: Lake Tanganyika... | reverse complement strand
AGAACATGTCTGAGACATGATCAGGCATAGAGGGTGACATGTTGTATAAAATGAAGTTTTGTGACCCTCGTGCAAATGCAGTACACATATTTTGTACTCCATTTCTTACTTCCTTTATTGTCAGCCATTCAAACACTTAAAAGGATGCCTTGATTTTCCACATTGAAATTTCCAACCAACACACTTGACTTTTGAGCTTTGACTTTTTGACAATCAGTATGTTATATTAAGTAAAGTGGCACCTAAAATGAGTCCACAAAAACAAAATATCTTATCTTAAAGGAAATTTTCGTATATTTATTGTTTTTGATTGCATTTCAACCTTCTTTTTTCAATTATTTGAATGTAGAAGTTTATAACTAACTCTTTTTTTTATCAAAGTGGTTCAGTTATTTGCTCTCTTTACAGCCTGAACCAGTCACTTGGTCAGATTAACATCTCCTATAGACTTCTTTGGCGGGACTCTTATAAAGGTGTTGGTCACGCATCAATATTGCCTGAGTCTATACAGCACAAGATTATTATTATTAGGTTATTATCAAATTTTAATAATATTACTATCATCAATACCTTTTTCAATGCTGATTCTTAACTTATCCTGAACCTATGGATTTTTGAATAGTAGGAAAGTCAAAAAGCTAACCAAATAAGATGAGGTATCAACTCCGGCAAGAATCATGTCACCAACCCAAGATAAAACATCCTTGTCACAAAGTCTGGTTGAGCTTTTAAAGTAAGACACAAAAGAAATTATTGCCTTGAAAGCAATGAATTCAAATTTCCATGCTTAAAAAAACTATATCAAAGCCCAATATTGATTTGACCCACTTGAATCTGATTAGTCGATGAATGATTTCGCTGGTTTTTCCAAAACACTCTGGCTCTCACAAATGCTCTGAAATTCCTGTGTAGGAAATAACTTCCAAAGAGTTGAATTATCTGTTTGAATAATATTAGCATTTGTTTGGAAAGTAGCCTCTATCAGCTTCTTTGACAACTCACTTTGCTCTGGAATAAAACCTTTTCAACATAAAAAATTACTGAGACCTTTTTGTAACCAACCTGTGTTCAAGCTTCCAAGCCTTTGTCCTGTGACAACAATTCCCGTAATTTCCATAAATAATCTTTTCAGATCTTCCAAAAAGTCTTCATTAATTTATTCTCCAGACATTGCTAAAGACTTTATACTTTCAATAAAATCATCACATACTGTGCTGATCGTTGGAATGAAGTTTACTGAAAAGTTAGGTAATTAATTCAATAGAATCTTACTTCTTTACCTATTAAAGAGTGCAAAGCCAATGGTTTTTGAGAGGCTTGTCTAAGATTTCCCCATTCTTGTCGATTTGTAGGCAAAAGGCCACCATTTCTATAAAGATGAGGTCTGTCCATTCAATATTTTTGCAGTGCAAGGCGAGACCTCCTAGAGGGACAAGCTCCTTAATCCACTGTGAAAAGTGATCTTATATCATATAGATCAAAGAGCCAAACAATATTGACACCTGTAAAATATTATCTTACATCAATCTAATACTTTAATTTTAAATTAACCCTTCAATATCTTTTTTTATTCATGTAAGTGTTATTTGTGCTGAGTTACCCAAGGAGGGAGTCAAACCCTGGTTGCCAGGATGGAATCCAGCTTGTAACCAACTAGACCACCCTGACTGAAGATTTTAATAATAAAATCATCAGATTATCAGGAACAATCTGTCCAAACTCTTTGAACTTCTTAAATCCATTCCAGTGTAATCTGTCGAATCTATATTTTCCACCTACAACATAACTTCCCAATGTGCCAATTACAGGCAGATATTTAGGCCCAGGGATAGAAGAAAAAGGCTTAACTCTAAAGGAAGAAATTTTCAATCCTGTCGCCATTTATCTAAATTGAAATATCAAACTTGTGAAACTCACGTTAAAATCTTGGTTACTTTAACTTTCAATGATGTTTCAATCAATTTATCAGATAAATTTCACTCCTCTGTATGTATGTATGTAGACTATCTCTTTCAGCGTGTATGGGGGACTCATATAAAGTCGCAAAGATGAGAAAGCAATTCTGGTAGTATCTTTAGACTAACCCATGTCTTTGAGCAATCCTTCTTTTATGAAAATAAAAGACTGGTGTAAAAGATGCTCATTATACTTTATTTCTGAGGGGTTAGTGTCCATCACTTGTTTATCTTTTATCAAGTATCAAAAATCTTATTTTCTAGGGCCTAATTACCTACACTACATGACTTATGTCTATGCACATAGAGAAATAACTAGGTGCCATCATACAGGCACGCTGGCCTTTTTATTGACATGTGAGACAGGAGCGCGCTGACCAGGGGCGCTTGGGAATCAGACGTGCATGAAAAGGTTGCGTGATCAAAATGGTAAAATACTGTAACTTAAATCCAAGTGCTGAATTCTATGTTTGCTATCTAGGTGCATAGGCATATGACAGATTCTATAACACAGAAAAGGTTTGTATTAAACACTCTGCAATCACATTTTATATAAATTGGAGAAAGGTAAAGAAAAATAGAATAAAGAGCCAAAATCAAGAAGGGTTAAAGGCAGCAGCCATCCAGATTTTAAGGCTGGAGTTTATCTTACCCAAAATTATCAGACGAGTTTGCTTACATACAAAATGTACTCCAAATGTTTATCTCTGACCTTCTCCTTTTTTTGATTGTCAATTTGAAACAAACTTTTCTATGTCTTCTTTTATTTTTTCCAACAGCTTGATATTCCAGCTGCCAATCACATCATCACTCTTGCCTCCTGAATTCTAATAAGAAAAAAACTACTGTCAAATAAATTTTGCAATTCTTTTTTTTTCAGGTGACTATTTCCAAACGTATAATGAAATTAGGATTTAACTTTGTATTATTTGTACATGATAAATTTAAGCAATCCTATTAGCAATTTAAAGGGGTAGTAAAGAAACCACAACTGAGATTTTTTACACTGAGTTCAAAGAAGCTTCAAGTAAAGAAAGAATTTTTTATTAACAATATTTAAATGTAAAAATATTTCAAATAAATTTGTTGAGTCAAAGTTTGGAGGGGTGATCTTAATTAAAGAGTTTAGATAACAATTAGATCACCATAAAAATATGAAACAAAATTAATAATAGATGGCTGTTTGTTTCATCAGCCTTGTGTTAGGCAATAACTATTATAGAATAAACTCTTTAAACCAGTTTTTTATGTGTTTTTTTCAAAAACAAAACTGGAAGTACATCAAGAAGATCAAGAAATACATTATTTTATATTATATAAATAACCTTAATGCCTTGAAGAAGACAAATATTTATTTCCATATAAAGTTGTTACTTTGAATTCCAAAAATTTTGCTTTTCAATTTAAAATACCACAACTATTTTTACATCTACTTATTTCTAGTTTGATAAAATGCTAATGCTCTTAAAATTTATTTTGTTTTGGGTCTAGTCTTGTCTAAATTTAAATTTGAATATGGAAATCTTTTTCACTCTTTTCTAAAGGCTATATTAAAAGTAAAACTTTTTGGCTTAGTTAGAGTTAAAAAGTGGATGTCGTGAAAGAAGATGTTCTGTGGAATATTTGATAATGGCATTTACAATTCCTTCGCAAAGTCCTTTGAACTGACATGAGCAGAGAGCACATTTTGTGCAGGAAGTACTTTTGAAAATGAATTTTTCTAGTGGTCTGCAGACCTCCCTCATTTATCACCCCATTCACAAATAAATTAATTTTATATTTTCTGTTTTTCATACCTTTGAAGGATTCCTTTGTAATGTTGTGCTGTTCCTTAATAATCTATCCAAGGGAAAGGAGGACGTTTGTCAGTTTGGAGGTGGATGGAGAATGAACCAAAGGAGGGGATGGAATTAGTGATGGGTCCGGGGCAAAAATTTTTGATCCAGGTCAGGTCGGGTCGGGTCTGCCATCTTTGGTTTGGGTTTGGCATTAGAAAATTTCCCTTAATTTAAAATCCCAAATGTTTCAATTTTTTGCCCTTTGGGTCAAAAAAAATCTTATTGGGCTGGGTCAAAACGTACCAGGGTCAAAGCCAGATTGGCCTCTAATTTACTGCGGGTCAAAAGTATGCTCGGGTCGGGTCAGGGCCCATCTCTAGTTGGAATTGTGTGAATTCTAATAAGATGTGGGTAGAGCTAATGAGTAATTGGTAAAGAATCAATGCAAGTTTCAAGAAAAAAGATCTTTGTTTATCATTTTTCAAATACTTACCTTTCATAATAAGATTATTTAGATTATAAGGTTTTTTTATCATGGACCAACATCTTTTCACAAAAAGTAGCTTTTTGCAACAGATTCTGAGACTATTTTGCTATTTGTAAAATTAAAATGCAGAACATGAACAACGATTTGAGAACCAGTTTAACTTGCTTAAAAGAATCTCGTCCAACTTTTAACAATGGAAATCTCACATTTTTTTATCTTTTTTAAAGGACTTTCCGTTATCTGAAAATATTAACAATAAATGCACGAATCGAATGTTCGCAGTTGAAAAACTTACTGATTCTTGTTCACTTTTCCAATTTTGATTTAGATTGAGTGGCATAAAAAAGTTTCTAGGACAACCTCCAATTCAATTTGAATAATTTAAATTTCAAAATGAAAGTACCAAATTTTTGGGGTTAAATATTGTAAAAAAAGAAGTGTGATTTTCATTTAGTTATGTTATGAGGCATTGATTATATATTGATATCAAATGTTGACTTCTTCACGAATGACAGATTTTATCATCTTTTTTAATATCTTTTTCTTCAGGAGAAAAACTTAGCTTGAAGCTCTGGATAAAAAAAGTCATTTTTTTGCTTAAGAATAAGAGCATAAATTGAAAATCCAGGGTGATTTTGCTAGGGTCAGCAACTCATTATCTAGCATGACTTTTTTGCTGTGGTCTGCAGTAACTTTTGTGATCCATTTGGAGTTTGAAGCACTTGATCAATTTCAGTGGCCAATTTTGGATGGAAGGAAATTTCTGAATACTTTACGGTAAATTCTGTTGACGGGATGAAGCTTCGAGAAATGAGACCAATGAGATACTAACTGTTCATTTGAAAGAACGGGTGGTTTTTTTTACCTTAGAAATGGATCAGGATATTTTGATAGGCGGATCAGGATCTTTGAGAAATGGATCAGGTCATTAAAGAGCAGGATGGGAAGGATAAAATGATTTGATAGTTTACCTATAGCAACCCAAGTTGGTAGGGAAACAGTCAATATTGACATTTCCAAAAGGGGCTTCCTATTTAGCGGGTGGCCAGCATTCTTGATCAGAAAGAGGCATCTTTAATGAACCAATTAAAATGAAAAGGGAAGTATTTCAAAGGAAATAATACAATCAATTGGAATTGGTAAAATAAATAACACAAAAAGTATTAAAGGAAATACAGGGAGGTAAATAAAGTATTTTAAAGAAAATTAATACAAAGATTAATTTTGGTAAACTGATAACAAAAATAAATCTATGAAATATAGTAAAGTAAATTTACTATAATTTATTGTTTGAAACTATAATTAACCCTTCACACATTTAAACATAAATTTTTGATTGGATGAAATTGTTTTTACCAGCCGTAACTTATTCTCATCTAAATGCTTTTTGTTGTACAAAAAAGAGAGGTTTTTTCATAAAATAAAAAATATGGCTTGTTGAAAAGGCAGAAAATGCCAAGGAAAACGAAGATGAATAGAAAGAAGAATGTCTGGATTGTGTTAAATACAAATGAGAAGAGGGAAAGCTTTCTCGATTCTTTCCATCTCTCTCTACTTACTTTAGAAAGATCATTATAGCTATAAAGCCCGAAATTTTCTCATTTAGAGAGCAAAGTGTGAAACTTGAACTTCAGTTTCTTGCTTGAGAATATCTTGCGAAGACATGTGAACCAAAAGAAACTACTTTTTTTGGAAAAGTAAAACCACAACATAAAAAGAAAGCCGGAGAATATCACTTCCGTTTGAAGAAAGATCCTTCCTTACAAGACTGAAATGTCGAAAGGAAAAGAAGCATTGCATCAGATAGGAATCTTGAATATTCCAACAAAACTTAGCATTCCTGCTGATCCAAAGTCTACCCAGAATGAGCCTGGAATGTGTAAAGGGGTCATTGGGCCAGGTAACAAAGAAGAGTCTTATACTATTGACTTTGTAGACCCATCAAATAGTTAAATAGCTTTTTTGACAGAATATTATGACTAATAAGCCTGATGTTGTGACTGGGGATCAAACTCTGAGCCATTAGATCATTGAAAAAAAATTTCAACCAATTGCCAAAGTCCAGGAGGATAAATTTTTCCATTCACTTTTAGGGTCTTGCCTTGGCATCAAGTTTACTGTAACAGAACCAAATATGGAACTAAACTGGAACATCAAGCCCAAAAGTGGCCCTGTCAAACTTGGCATTCACAGATGTCCCATCCAAGATGAAGATACTATGGCAAATGGGACTGATCAAAATCAACAGGAACTACTGAGAGGTATGTACTTGGTTTGAAGATCGAAGTCTAACACAGCATTAATAATGGCTTTCTTTTCAACAATATTTAATATTTTTTGCCATAAATGAAAGCATCTGTCTTTCTGTAATTACTTCAAAGAGGGAGAAAAGAAGTAAATTGGGGCCATTAAGTGCCAGGAGCTATTTTTTCATGTTCTTTGTCTTTGACACACTTCACACAATTTAATGGAATTGACTTACCAAAGCTTGACAAGCCACAATTATGTGACTTATTGAATCATTTGTGCAACACAGCTATAACTCTTGATTTATCTTTCCAATATTGCATCAAAATGTTCTGATTTTAGGATCCTAAAAACCAAAATAATGCTTTGTAAATCAATGGATCAAAAGTTTTTTTTGTTAATCTTGAGATGCTTTCCAACAAAGGATGACTTCATTAATTACCTAGCTTATTGGTTTCATTGACAAGGTTTATCAGAAAAGAGATGTCAGATGAGAAAAAACTTTCTAGTTAGGTGAAAAATGTTTGTAAAGAATCATAATTAGATTTCTCTTTTGTTTGATGAACAAAAAGAAATTGAATATCTCATACATTCCTGTAATTAGAAATCTAGCTCTTTCATTCAAAAAATAACATTACAGGACAGAAAATGAATCTGAATTACCCACTAATAATTTGTTAACATTTATTTTAGCCCTTTGTTACACCAAAGAAAATGCAGAAGAAATTGAGAGACCAAAGCTTATTTCAAGGTCAAAGAAAAGTTTTGTTCAGGGTGGGATACGATGTGATCCAGGTAATAAATCAATTAGTAAATGTTAAAATTGTACTTTTTCTTACCTGTGAACAAATTTGAATAGAGAATTTCCTTGAAATTTCTTTGGTATACTCCTCTTTTTTTGTTATTCTTATAACCCTTTGCCAAGAGCTAGAACAACCTTTTTTTGTTGCATCTAGCAAACCAAGGTCATGAAGACGCTTTTTTCTGGCTGGAAACAATTTTTTTATATTTGCGTCAACCCGGGTACAATAGTTACCTGTAGAGATGGGCCCTGACCCAACCCGAGCTTACTTTTGACTTGCAGTAAATAAGAGGCTGACCCGCCTTTGACCTGGGTACTTTTTGACCCAACCCGAAGAGATTTTTTTTCATCCAAAGAGAAAAAATTGAAAAATTTGACATTTTTAGGGAAAGTTTTCCAAATTCAAACCTAAACCATACATGGCTGACCCAACCCAACCTGAGGCACAAAAAATGGACCCGACCCAATTTTGACCCGGATCCAAAACTAGTTGCCTGGAGGGTCGGGATTAAGACCTACCACCCACCGATCCCCATATCTGCCACAGCAACCTGCAGGAGGATAAAAAAAACAGCTCGAAGCAAAGAACCATTATTATGGTAAATTGCAAAATGGGAACTGAATGTGAACCAAAACATATACTAATTGGCACTGGCAACCCAAAAGAGGCCACAAAATGTGAAAACTAGATTCATAGTCTTAGTAAAAGGAATTTTTTGTGCTTTGCTTTACCATAAATAGCAATCCAAATTTTATTTCTCTCTAGAGGAAAATTGTAATTTGATGATTGTATGAGTCTCAATGCCATAGAAATGAGTACTTCAAATTACAGTTGACATCTAATACTTACAATTATATAAGTTTACAAATAAAGTAAATGGGTATTTTTTGTCGGGGAAAAAATACCTATAACTTTTGCAAGCATTCGAGCAAATACGCCTTGGTGCCTCACCGCACTAAGCAATGTGGCACAGCACTCTCAGGCCTGCCAGTGTTGGCTGGTGAAGTGCCATGCAACATTGCTTAGTACGGTGTGGCACCATGATGTTATGGATTTCACCATTTTGTCATGGCACGTGAAGTCATCATCATCAGATACCTGACTTAAACTTAGAAAGTTTTATTTGAAACAACTTGGTGTGCCAACTGCACTTGATTTTCCTGAACATGTACCTATTTTAAGGCCCAATATGATCCATGGATAAGTTAGCATTTTTGCTAAGAAGTATTAAATTATAATCACAATAGAGATGGGCCCCGACCCGAGCACACTGTTGACCAAGAGTAAATGAGGGATCCACCCGTCTTTTACACAGGCATTTATTGATCCAAATGGAAAAAAATGAAATTTTTTGATATTTAAGGGAAATTTTCTAAACCCAGAGGTTGCGGACAGCCCAACCAGACCCAAGCAACAAAAAACTTTTGACCTGAACACATCACTAAATCACAAGCTCGCCTTTATGTGTTCTACATAAACATAAACACAAATTCTAAATAAAAAATCATAAGGTTCTCGTACTAAGTATAAATAAGACGATAAGAAGATCAAAGTTGATGTTTCCCAACTTTCTCTTCATGAAGAAAATATGCTTTTACTTGTTCATTTTTCATCTTTTTTACATACTTTTTAATACCTCTGGGAGCAACTTTTTCTTTGTGTAATCAGCACTTATTGCAATATTGCCTGCTGATTACACAAAGAAAAAGTTGCTCCCAGAGGTATTAAAAAGTTGTTCATTTTTCATCTTTTTTACATACTTTTTAATACCTCTGGGAGCAACTTTTTCTTTGTGTAATCAGCACTTATTGCAATATTGCCTGCTGATTACACAAAGAAAAAGTTGCTCCCAGAGGTATTAAAAAGTTGTGCTGATTACACAAAGAAAAAGTTGCTCCCAGAGGTATTAAAAAGTTGTTCATTTTTCATCTTTTTTACATACTTTTTAATACCTCTGGGAGCAACTTTTTCTTTGTGTAATCAGCAGGCAATATTGCAATAAGTGCTGAAAAAGTAAAAGTAGGTAACTTTTTTCTTACTTGAGTGTTGAGCGAAATTAATTACGTCAGGCACTTTTATATCCTGAATGGAAATATTTTTATTTAATTTTTGTGTGCATTTTGTAGCAAGTATAGAGATGGGCCATGACCCGACCCGGGCTTACTTTTGACCCGCAGTAAATAAGAGGATGATCCGCCTTTGACTCAAGTACTTTTTGACCTGAAGGGTAAAAATTGAAAAATTTGATGTTTTAGGGGAAATTTTCCAAATTCAAACCCAAACCATAAATGGCTGACCCGACCCAACCTGAGCCACAAAAAATTGACCCGAACTGACCCGGGTCAAAAATTTTTGACCCGGACCCATCACTAGTAGCAACTCAAGGTCAAAGGTTATTTGCCAGAGGTGTTGAAGCTTGACCTCTCTCATGATTTGAACCTCGGACCCTCAGATATGCCGAGACAATTGGGGCAATTTTCCAATCTTTCCTCATTGTTACATTTTTAAAGTTCAAGTCTGTTAGCAATGATAAATTTTTGAAAATCCATTTACGTCTGCTCATTATTGATTCCAATTTGTTTAAGATGCAAGTTTTTCAGGATTCATTTACACAGTATCAATATCCAACGCCAACTTTTTCCCAAAATCTATCAATGTTTACTACAATGTTTACTTGATTCACACGGATCAAAAGAAAAATACAGAATCTATTGAGGAAAAAGTTTTTAGCAACGAAGATTGCCTAAATATGCATCTTCTAGAGGTATAATTCTATCTTTTACACAATCCAAACAGAATTTTCAATGGTTTGTTGATTTTCAGGACTCGGATGAACGCAATGCATGTATAAAAGACCTTCTAGCCTTTGTTGGTGAAATAACTCAGGCTGAATACGGACTAAATAATTCAAGGTTAACCAAAAAACGTGGAAAGAGAAAGGATGGAAAAGATGAAACGAAATTCAAAGAAAATGTTCGGGTTGAACAA
>Ga0194133_10010700_pt1 | contig 10260 bp, 10 predicted proteins | sample TA2KigOf40mmetaG_FD_155448 | JGI IMG/M metagenome (GOLD analysis project Ga0194133, IMG submission 155448) | Freshwater microbial communities from Lake Tanganyika, Tanzania - TA2015055 Kigoma Offshore 40m | ecosystem: Environmental > Aquatic > Freshwater > Lake | place: Tanzania: Lake... | reverse complement strand
CATTCTAATGGGTCTTTTTTATCATTATCTATAATTTCAGATTCAAATACATTCCATAACTTACTTTTATCGATTGTATTATTGATGGATGATTTATTTTTTTTGCTTTTTTCAGGAATTTGAATATTAGGCATTAACATTTCTATAGTTCCTTTCATTACGTAATATATTTTTAAATCAATTTTATTTATATTTAAAAATAACGTAAAAAAAATGTAAAACCTGTAAAAATACAGTTAACGTATTATAATTAGGAAATAGGTGTGAAATAATAATATTTTAAGTTGATATATTATAATACTATAGTAATATGGGGAATTTAATTTCTAATATGAAAAATGATAATATGGATACAATGGCTAAAAAACCTGCTACTATTAGAGAAATAATGGATTATGTTGCTAGCTACTATATTTTAACCATGGATTTCAGCAGCTTAAGAAAATTACATGATAAGGAATATTGTAATAAATTAGTGATTTTAACATCGGAAATAGTAGAAAAGTATTTCACTAATATGGAAATAACATATTTAGCACAAAGTGTTGAATCAGAGAATACAAGTGAAAAAGGTGAACCAAATGATAACGAAAATGAAGGTGAACTACAAAAGGATAAATTTATGTTTTTGAATAAAAATGATTTGTCTAAGTTAGACATTCAAAATCCGATTAAAAAGAAAAGGGTTTGTAACGGAATATCTAAATTTTATGTGAAAATTGCTCATATTTTCGCTACTATTATGACAACAATTAATCCTGTTTATGTTTATAAGGACGAAAATGGTAAAACAGTTAGTGCTACTGTTTATAATAAAAACAAAATACCAAAGGATGTTAAGCCAGAAATTCATTATTTAAATATTTGCGACAACCGCATAAATGCTTTAAAAGGCGACCTAGATTTAGAATCAACTGGCGACGTTGCGATTCATCCAAATATTTGTTCCTTTAATGTAGCGAAGCCAGAAGAGAAAATAGACTATCAAAAACAAGAGAACAGCCCTACAGTAGAATATGATAGTAGTATCAACGGGGATACAGTGGAAAATAACAATAAAACATTGGAAGATGAACCAGGCATTCCTGAATTGATGGAATTATATTACGATGATAACTATGATTATGAAACAGGTAAATTTACTGGTATGTCAGAATCAACGAGAGAACTATTTGAAGAAAACCTGAAATATTTTTATTCTATTTTTACGGACGGAAAAGACATGCCAGAGCATATCAAAAAATTCAGTGATATAAAATTACGAGAATATCATAATATGAAAGAGTGTAAAGGAGAGAAACCGCTATTAGATACAATTGTAAAAGGCAATTTTACAGATGAATTATTTAAAAAATATGCGGAAAACCTAAAAGGTATGATAAAAAAGGCGAAAGAGAATCAGGATTTGTTGTTGGATGTTTTAAATAAATTGTTTAGTTACACGGTAGATAAAGAGACAAACAAAAAACAAATACGTATTAATCCTAAACTAAATGAGACAAATTTACAAGAAGTTGTTCTTGAGACTAGAGCAATTATCGTAAGATTATATTTAACTTGTGAAACAGATTTTACAAATGGTCTCAAAATTTATGAAGCGATTGTGGAGAGAACAATACTTGAAACTACTAAAAATCAATTGAAAACATTAGAGAAAATGGCGGATAAATTGGCAGCAGAATCAGATATTCCGAATCCAGCTGAAACAAGAGAATTAGAACGCATACAAGGTGTAAATGCGTAATACTAAATATAAACGTAATATAAATAATAATTTATCCAAAAATAAGTTATTATTTATTGAGTTGCGAATTCCTAAATGTAATTAAGTTAAGTTAATTTACATTTGTTGGGCTTGCTTGGCTTGTTGAGCGGCTTGGGCAGCTTGCTTTCCTGCTTGGGCAGCCTTTTGAGCAGCCTTTTGGGCTTGCTTGGCGGCCTTGGCAGAGCGGCTTGCTTGGGAGCCCTTGGCGGCCTTGACGGCACGTTGGGCAGCCTTGGTAACTTGCTTGGCAGCTTGCTTAGCTTGTTGGGCAGCTTGCTGGGCTTGTTGGGTAGCTTGACGCTTCATTGTTCTGGCTTTCTTTTGAGCCATCTTCTTAGCTCTAGTTCTTTGGGCTTGTCTTTGGGCACTTTTAGATGACATCTTTTATATATTATCCTAACAAAAAAAATAAATTTTACTAAATAAAATTATAATTAAATAGCGAATATTAAATATTTGGTATTAAATATTAAACATAAATTGAGTAAATAAAAGTTACCAAATTGTATCGGTGGACTCCCAATACATTTTGTCTCCCTTTTTAATATTGTATAAACTCCTAAATAATTCTAAACGAGCTAATGGACAATTGGTTCTATATTTATCCATAGGATGAGGATTCGTTTTTAATTGTGCCTTAATTGCCTTGTCAAATATTTTTTGTCTTGCTTGAATCGCAATATATGTGAAAAATGCGTGAAAAGATAACGCGCGAATTGGCACTTCATCGTTATTCTTGTCTTGAAAATCTCTTAAATATTCAACGCAGATGGCTAACCCAGAAATATCTGCTAAATTTTCTCCTGTGCTTAATGTAGCGTCCATTTTTATACCATCATACGCAGCAAATGTTTCGTATTGTCTAACAACATCCTTCACTTTTTTATTAAATTTGGCTCTGTCTGCTTTTGTCCACCAATTATGGAGATTGCCTTTATAATCATATTGGCTACCCATATCGTCTAAACAATGCGACATTTCGTGACCTAATGTATATCCTATATGTGCTAAATTATATTCAATTCCCCTTTCATCTAAATCGATGAATGGTTTTTGTAGATATCCTAAAGGGATGTATATGGAATTTTCAGTCGGTGTATAATACGCATTTACTACATAAGATTGTTTTCCAATTAGTTTGAATTCTGACCAATCTATTACTGGAATATCTACTTCAGTTGATTTTCCATCCAACTCTATTAATTTTTTAGCTCTCCACATAGCTATTTTTCTTAAGTTTTGATATGCTTCTTTATTATTATAATTTAAAATAGGGTCTTCTCGTAATATTTTTGGACTTCCAACTATCAGATTGATATGCTCTAGTTTTTGTAATGCGTATTTTTTTGTTTTAGGTGACAACCATGTATTATTCCTAATTTTTCTTTTGTATACAGTTAATAAATCTTCTGCCATATTTTTAACATAGTCAATATGCTGTTGTTTTTTATTTCTTTCAATATACTCATTAGACAAAAAAGTATTAAAACAAAGGGATAGTCCAAATATAGGATATATCTCTCTTGGCCAAGGAACTGGTTGCCCGGTGACAAATTTTCCGTGAAATTCGTAATAAATTAGACGCCATTCGCTGTGAAAACGAATAAGTTGTCTAAATATTATGTAAAGATAATATGTTCTCCATTTGGCTGTTTTCCAAGTATCGTTTGCCATTAGTTTTTCCATAATACACTTTGTGTAGTTCAAGCTGCGACAAATAAATTTCTTTGGCGTAACCTTGTATCCAATATGTTTTACAAAATCGGCAAAATCAAGTCCACAAGTTTTTATTGATTCATTCGACTCTACTACATTGTATCCATCTTGGTCGTCTTTCTTTATCTTATAACAACCAAGTGCGTCTAATATATCGTATTCGGCATCCCAAACATCGCTAGCTAATAGTCCATGGTTTTTTCCGAGGCAAGCATCAAACATTTCGTTAATATATTCTAGATATCTCCTTTTAAATGTGTTTTTGTATCTTACAGTGCTAACATCGTCAGTCTCGTCTTGGATGTAAATCATATAATCGTATGCGGTTAATTGTGGGGCAGATATTGTGCTAATATATACAGTAGAATTTTTTTCATCTGGTAGCACAGACCAGACTAAAGGACATCCCCATGATATAATTTCGTTTTGATTAAGCTGACCAAACAAACTGTAAATAGAATTTTCAGCAATAACTTCGTCAATACGCTTTACAGCCCAATTTACATAAAATTGCGCAGCATCATTATCTAAATTATACAAGGATTCGTAAACTGCTTTAATGGCTCTAGATTTTGGTGTATCATTATTTTTTATATATTCTTTTACAATATCCATTAATTCATAATATACTTTCTCTTGTGTTATTCTAAAACTATCAATTTGAACATAATATTTTTGTTCCTTTTCGAGTTCTTTGCTTTTTTTCGCCATCCATTGATAATTTATATATGTGTAATAGTCATTACGTGTTGTATAGCGAGATGGTGTGAATGGCGTTTTAAATATTTTGATAAGTTCTTTTTGAACACTGTTTTTTCCAGGCTTTAATCTATCCGGGAAATCTTTTTCGTATTGGTATTCAAATTGATTAAATGTATTTGCTGACTCGCGACAATATACTTGTAATTCATTCTGTGTGGGCTTACATTTTTTTGTTTTGTTATGATTTGTATTGTGTTGCCGTTTTGTTTTCATATATATATAATAAATAAATTAAAAATTGTGATATACATCTGACTAAATCAATTTGTATACTGTATATAACATTATTTTACGAGAATTTATTTTCAATCTTATTTAGTAAGTCTTCACTGTAAACTAATTTTCCAGATGGCTTATATGAATTTATTGGTGTATATTTTTTGCTATTTTTAATTTGCTGTAGGTTTTGATTATTTTGCTTAGAACCATTATCTTCTTCATTATATTCATCAGAATCATTATCTTCTTCATTTTTATCTGTAATTTTTTCTCCATATTCATTTACAATAATTCCTGTTTTTTTCTTAATTTCATTTCTTACATAAGTTGGAACCCAATGGTTCCAAGATATAAAAATGGTATTTGGATGGAAATATCTTACTTGGAAACCGTTTGTTTGTAGTGTATCCATAACATACGCAATACAACCAGCTTGGTCATACCTAGGAACTCCGATTATAACTTCGGGAACAACGAACCAACAAAATTTTTCATTAACATTTTGTCTTGCTGTAGTTTTAATTCGGACGTGAATGCGATTTAATATTTTTTTAAATAGTTCTAATTTATTTACGTCATTTTGACGCTTTTTTTCGTAAAGTTCATCAATATTTATTTTTTCAGAAAATTCATCAAAATTCTCAAGAGTAAATATATTTGCCATTTAAAAAGATAATAGAAAATAAAACAGTGATTCGTATTTAAATAAATAAGTTACAAATAAATAAGTTACAAATAAATAAGTTACAAATAAATAAGTTACAAATAAATAATTTATTTATTACATAATACAAATAAACTTAAGTATAAATGCCTATTAAACATTTGATTATTGCTGGAGGTGGTCCTATTGGGCTACAATTTTTCGGAGTATTGGAGCATTTGAATAAGGAAGGGTTTTGGAAATTGGAAGATATTGAAACTATATATGCGACTTCAATAGGAACAATGCTTTCTGTATTTATTTCTCTAAACTATGATTGGGACACGTTAAAAACATATATTGTTGGGCGTCCTTGGAACGACGTGTTTAAACTAAATGGGAAACAAATATTCGATGCTTTTTACAATAAAGGATTATTTTCAAAAAAAGTATTTGAAGCAACTTTTAAACCATTATTGGAAGCAAAAGATTTGTCTCTTAGTGTTACATTAAAGGAATTCTATGAATATACAAAAATAGAATTCCATTTATACACATTTGAACAGAACACATTTACAACGGTTGACTTATCTTATAAAACGCATCCAGATTTATCTTTAATACAAGCAGTTATGATGTCTTGTGCTATACCAGGATTATTTATGCCTACTTGTATTGATGACTGTTGTTATATTGATGGTGGGGTTATGGCAAATTACCCACTAAGTTACTGTTTGAATGATAATGGCGGAATAGAGAAACAGGAAGAAATGCTTGGTATAACATTTTTTCGCGATTATAGCAAACCAGATGCTTATAAAAATAATACAATAAAAGAAGATTCAAGTGTATTAGAGTTCGCGATTGGTTTTTTTATAAATGCCATGAATTACATATATAAAAATATAAAAAAGGACAAAATAATAAATCAAATTGAATGTAAAAATGACGAAAGGTTTTTAACAGTTGATGTAATGAGAGAAGCCATTAATAATCAAGAGATGCGGCAAATATGGATTCAACGTGGATACGAAGATGCGCGACTGTTTTTAGAAAATATTAAAAAATAATATATATTGTAAAACTACTTAAAGCCCTTTATATACAAAATAATATATATTAAAATACTACTTAAAGAACAGTGTGTAAAAATTGTTCCATAGTAGACTTGGTGGGTTTCGCATCGTATTCAATAATCTGGTTATCCTTTAACAATTTTACTGTTGGATATCCTTCAATATTATATTTGTTCATTAGTTCCTCGGTTTCGGCAGATTCTGTTGTACAGTTATACTCAGTAAAAACAACAGTATATCCATTTATGTTTTTTCCTTCATATTGTGATTTTAAGTTTTCCCATTCAGGCTTCGCTGTTTTACAATGTGGGCACCAATCAACAAAAAATAACATCAAATTTGCTGTCTTATTGGAATTCTCATTGTTCTCAAGGTTTTCTCTGTTTACATTGTAAAGAGTGCTGTTTACAAAAAAATTATTGTATAAATAATATCCTAAAACTCCTACTAATATTACTGCTACAATACTCATCCAGTTTGATTTTAAAAATGCGAAAGAATTTTGAGCCATCGTAGCAGCACTTGATTTCACACCATTTAGATTCTCCATTATATATAATAAAGAATAAATTACAATCAATATTAAACGAATATAAAGTTTATTTACTATTATTTATTAGTAAATAAAATAAATGTTAATACGTAATTCAGAAGGCAAATTACAAATTATTAATAGGAAGGAATGTAAGAATGAAACCGAATATAACCATAAATTATATAAAGTTCGTTTAGATTATTCTCGCATATATAAAACAATTGTTTTACACAATATTAATATTTTGCCACAAACGGATACAAATTCTAAAAAAATTTATTCAAAATTGTAATCATAAGTATTAACAGGAAAATATTAAATATATGGCTATAGACAATATTTGTTTTCACAGTATTCCAGTCACCTGACCAAATATCAATATTAAAATCTTTCGCAAATTTATTGGTTTGAAATATATTGTAATAAATAGTGTATCCTAAAAGCACCATTATAATCACTTTTCCACAAAATGCTGGATAATGAAATGAATTTATTGGCGACAATACAAATAAGATAACTAAAAATATTATGATGCCTACTAGCATGGTAACGTTTTGAGTTGTTTTAGCGTATTGTGTTATTAGAGGCATTATCTCCATATCTGTATCCATATATACCTTATAATAATACAATTTTTTATTAGGTTTATTAGGTTATTTTGTAGTTATAACTGTTATGTAAATATTTTAGTTTAATTTATTTTATTACTTAATATTATGAGCTCTACTAGTAAAAATAAGAAACATAATATTAAGAACAAGAGCACAAGAAAATCACGTGTTTTTAAAAAGGGAGATTTTTATTCCGGAGACGGCATGGTTACGAAAATTTGGGGTCCAGCATTTTGGCACACATTACATACCATAAGTTTTAATTATCCAGTAAATCCCACTGAGGAAGATAAAAAGCATTATCGAGACTATGTTTTGTCTCTTCAATACGTGTTGCCATGTAAATATTGTCGGCAAAATTTAAAAACAAATTTAAAACAATTACCATTAAATATGTGTCATATGAAAAATCGAGATAGTTTTTCAAGATATATGTATCAATTACATGAATTGGTTAATAAAATGCTGAAAAAGAAATCTGGTTTATCTTATTGTGATGTTAGAGAAAGATATGAACACTTCAGAGCCAGATGTACTGAAGAAAAACCTGTAATTTTCAAATTCAACAAAACAAAAAATAATAAATCAAGAAAAAATAGCAAGGAGAAAGGATGTACTGAACCATTATATGGTAAGAAATCTAAATGTATTATAAAAATTGTTCCACAGGAAGTAAATGAACAGACAATGCAAATAGATAAAAAGTGTATTAAAACCCGTGAATAATTTACATACCGAATGTGCTAAAGCCATTTAAGACTGGAACAGGCATGCTGCTAGGATTGAACGCATTATAATTTGGCACCTTTTTACAATCAAAACTGGGCTCTGGGCAACGAGCGCAAGGAGCACAGGGAGGGCATTTAGACACATCAAATGTTCCATTAGAATCGTTTCCACCCTTTACAATTGGGGGAGGGCATGCTGGACACACAGGTGGAATAACTTGAGATTTTAAAATATATAAATCTTCATGGCCTGATGGAATCTCGCTTTTTGGAATTCCAGCTGGAAGTGACTTCAAGTAAACATTTGGGTCATATTTTAAGGCTGGTTGTCCTGTAACAGTGTCTGTGTCGGCTTTATTTTTGTCATCCGTGCTCTTATCAACAAAAGTTTCCATAATTCTATTACTAAATGTATTCATATTAGTTTCAGTGTATAATGCTTTGTTTCCAGCAGCAGTAGTAACTTCGATAGCAGATTTACCGTCACTTCCTGTTATTATCTTAGCAGAGCTGTTATTGGGACCATAATAAGCTCGTTTATTCAAATTGTTATCAATGTAATAAATATCAGTAGCACCATTTTTGTTTGTAATTACTAGTGTATTGTTATTTCCCGTATCAACGATTCTAGCCGTAGCTCCATTTGGGCCGTAATATATAGAAGCATATGAGCTACCAGTGTAATGATTATAGTTATCATAATAGCTAGATGAACTAGGTGCTGGCATAGTTGTAGAAGGGGGTGTGGGTTTTACAAGGTTTGTAAAGACAGTTTTAGTTTGTTTATCAGAACTTGTAACAGTTATTTTTGTCAAGTCGTCAGAGATTTTTGCGGTTTTTCCACTAGGATGGTAAAAAATACCGCTAATATCACCGACAGAAGTAATATATTCTGTTATAATATTGTCTTTTTCAGTAACCTTAATAGTTCGGGAACCATTTGGATTGTTCATAACAATGGCAGTAGAATTATCATCTGCTTTGAAAGTATTTTGGTCGAGATTATCAAAATTTTCAAAATACTTACAGCTACCTAAATACGTACATAAAATAAGTGCTAATAATATTATTACAAAAAAGATTATAACGTTCGTTTTTGTTGTGTCCATTGTATAATTTATATTGTGAAAAAAGTTTATATCAATAAAAGATTAAAATTAAAAATATAATTGATTTGTTTATTTACAGATTATTAAATGTATAGTTCATATAAAATGGCTAATAAAGCGTCTAATAGTAAATATATAAGCGTCCAAATTATTGATGATTCCGACAATAGCTCTGATAGTGAAATCGAAGTTGGATTTGAAAATGAGAATGTAAATGAAATAATTGAAAATAAGGAGACATTAGTTGTCGAAAGAATTGAAACAAATGTGACACCTGTATTAGATTCTGCTAAGGAAAAGGAAAAAAGAAAAAGAGGTGTAAAAAAAGAACCAAAGGTAAAGGAGCCAAAGGTAAAGGAACCAAAGGTAAAGGAACCAAAGGTAAAGGAGCCAAAGGTAAAGGAAGAAACCCCACTTGTAATACCAGAATGTTTATTGAGTAAATACTATAACTCAGAGCCACATATTATGGAAATAGGAGCAGATGAAGCAGGACGCGGGCCGATGTTTGGAAGAGTATATAGCGGTGCTGTAGTTTTACCTAAAGATGATAGTTTCGACCATTATAAAATGAAAGATAGTAAAAAGTTCACATCAAAAAATTCGAAAAAAATAAATGAAGTTGCTGAATACATAAAACAACACGCATTAGCTTGGGCTGTTTGTTATGAAGACGAGAGAGTTATAGATGAGATTAATATATTACAAGCAACACAATCAGCAATGCATAAAGCAATAAAAGCGGTAGTAAATCAGTTATCGACAACAAATAAGATACCAAATCAAGATTACAATAATCTGTTTTTGTTGATAGATGGAAATTATTTTAAACCATTGTCAATAACAGACGATACAAATATATTTGATAATACCAATACAAGCTCAGTTAAAAAATTTTACAAAATAAACAAAATAAATAGTGGTCAAAGTTTACAATACCGAACAATTGAAGGCGGTGATAACAAATATACAGCAATTGCGGCGGCATCTATTTTGGCAAAAGTAGAACGCGATAAATATATTGACGAACTTTGCTTAGAAAATCCAGACTTAATAGAGAAATATGGATTAGATTCAAATAAAGGATATGGTTCTA
>Ga0194133_10010699_pt1 | contig 10262 bp, 1 predicted proteins | sample TA2KigOf40mmetaG_FD_155448 | JGI IMG/M metagenome (GOLD analysis project Ga0194133, IMG submission 155448) | Freshwater microbial communities from Lake Tanganyika, Tanzania - TA2015055 Kigoma Offshore 40m | ecosystem: Environmental > Aquatic > Freshwater > Lake | place: Tanzania: Lake Tanganyika... | reverse complement strand
ATGATCCGTGCAGGGGTTTGGATTTCCATTAGCCCCCCACATACCAACAAACAAACAGACAGACAGACAGACAGACAGACAAACATCTGTACGCCCATTTTTATATATATAGAAGATAGATTTAACAATTTAATAAATCTTTTCCCATCTTTTCTTGTACCTTCGCAAATTAACCAAAAGAAGATAAGGTATAGTGTTGAACATTCTTTAACACACTATTTTATTCAAGCTGGTCAGAATGGGTAAATTGGTCTCACCATGTATTTTGATAAAAAGGAAAAAATAAATTCGTCTTATTGAGTATTTGAAGGCGATTTAAGATAAGATGAAATGGTTAGTCGATTTCATTAAAACTTTTTAGAACCTCTTTTTTGAAAAGCAAAACCTGCCTTCTCATTACCAACAGCATTCCTTCTGTCTTGAATCCAACAACAATTCCTAATTTCTCTCTCAAGAGTTGAAGTGAAAAGTGAAAACTGAGCTCAACTTTATTTCATTGTCATGAATTTAAAATTTAAAATATCATAAAGTTAAAATTTGAATGGCAGTAACTAAAAATCCAAGTGGTAACAAGGTGTGACTTGGTAACTTCTTTATGGCAAACAACTTAATCGTTCATTATTACTTTCTTAAAATACATTCACTTTCCATAGCTTTGAGACGAAATAAAGATTTCTTTTTTTAAATCAGGCCTTTTGAAGGACAATCTGGGGTTCAGAATAAAAATTTCTCTGTTTCATCGTAAATATGTTTAATTTTTTTGTGAAGGTTTAAACTGATTTTTTTGTTTTGGTCAAATTCAGTCCTTTATCTAGAAAAGTAAACATAAATTTCAAAATTTTTGAATATTAAGTTCTGCATATCGTTAAGATAATTGTTTGGTGGAATATCACAGTCAGAAGAGAGCTTTCGATTTGTCTTAAAGTTACAAAGCAACATCCCTATATTTGTCTACATGGTCAGAAAACTGTCCAATAGACTGATGGCTGTTTGCAGAAAAGTTATTTCTGTCTGAAGAGTAGTTGAAGTAACCTACACTACCCCGAAGTATACCATCTTCTGAAAGGTATCCGAAATTCAAAGCTCCAGTCGACTGTGCTCTTTGCCTTGAATCAAATTGTCTCTTTCGACGGTCAAGGCTCTGAAGAACCAAAGTATAACGAAAAAATAAAGCCTTATATTTTTGGTTTTAAAAATATTATCTTGCCTGTGTTGTGTACAATCTGGATGGTCTTGGATCGTCTGACCAAACACTCGAGGAATCATCATCCAGATTGATTAAGGAACGAGGGCGATACCACTATTTTATTAAAAGATTGTTAAATTATACTTTTTAGCAATTCTTTAAAGGGCGTAAAAATATGACTCTAAAGAATATTTTTGGTTAGATAATCGGTTTTCTCACCTGTAAGGCGCTATCTGGTCTCTTTGTTAAATGACTAGAACTGGGCAGACCTCCTAAACCATACTTCTAAACTTTACTTTGGCCTTCATAAAATTTGAGCTTTCATAAGCAAACCTGGTCCATATCCAGTCAAAAAAATAGGTGCATCGGGATCCATTCCGAAACTTGGGAGATCATATTGTGACTGTGTTCGCCTAATCAATTGATTACAAGAAAAGTTTAATAACTTTTTTAAGTTAGGTGGAGGTGGACAAATTTACCATGCAAGCCCACTGGTGAACTTTGTAGTATCAAACTCATTCCGGCGGTATCCAGTTAACTGGGCAGCATTGAGTTGATGCAGTTTTTGCTGAGACATAGCCTAAAAAGTTTGATTTTATTATTTGGTAAACTAGGAAGGCAATTGTACAATCTGTATACACACCTGTTGAAGTTGATAAGTGCTTCCGTGATAACCGATTCCATAATTGGGCGACAAATCGTTCATACTTATTCTTGAAGCAGAAACGAATTGTGAAGCGGACGATAAACTCCTAAAATAATATCAACAGCGTGAAAGGGTTTCTTATTAGTCTTACAGTACCATTAATAACCTTTTGAGAGACTTGTCCGAACTTGTGGAATATTTAGTGATGGCCAAAATAGGTGCGTTGAGGTGATGTTGGCTCCCGGAATATCCAGCGTTTTGGTAGCCAAGTTCGAGTTGCTTTGAATAGTCACCAGATAAGCCGTGGGTCAAATAAGAATTGTTAACCTTTCGAAGTATAATTGAATTTTGCTGGGTCAAAAAGTCAAAGTCTAAATTAGGAATGTGGTGTTGTAATCTTACATTATTCAACTCTTCCAATGATTTTATCAGGGACTTTTCTTCTTTCCATGAACTGTACAAAGATTGAGTACAAATCATTCCACAAATCTAAGGAGATATATACCTAATCAATGGTTTTTAAATGAATAAATATAAAATCATCTTACGGCAAAAATTATTCTAAATATCCACATTCCAAGTTCGATTATCCCGTATGTATCTCCACTCTGAAAAATGAGAAAAATAAGCATCGTCATGATCTCAAAGTAAATACGTTTTGATAAATTAGATCGAGTACAAGGCCATCATCATCTTGGGAAAAAATTTAGCATAGAATAATTGCCAAGTTTAAGATGAAACCTTTGCAAAGCCTAACTTACCCAGTAATAAATTGCCATAAATAAAACCATTCCAGCTTCTGGGAACTGGATGAGAAATGTGACGACCAGCCAAATGAGAAGAAGTCTAAGTCAAACAAACGTCGTATTTAAGTCTTTATTTTCCGGCTTCAGTTGAATTATTTACCTGGTCCTTTGGGTCCTTAATCCTGCAAGTAATGCAAATGAGAGGATAGACATCACTAGGTAACTTACCACTAAAAGGTAAGACGGGATCGGCAACCGGACTAAAAAAGAATTTTATTTACATAATTTTTCAAATGGTTAAGTTTTAGTTAGAAAAGTTAGTTTTCCATTTTTTTCTGCTTGACATTCAAGAAAAAATACTTGTCAAGTCTTGGGTGTGAGGATACAAATTGAACATGGAGATTTCACTTTTATCCTTACGAAAGTGCATTCATCCCGAGTTAAATTTCAAGGTTTTTAAACCTCACTAGATAGTTTTTTCTTATCCATCTACCAAGATCAAGCTCAAATGATGGACGCAATTCTTTTTTTGAGAGAATCGCCAGTCATGCTTGCTTTTATGAGAAAAAATAAAAATTCAGTATATATCCCAAATTTAGAAACTTGACTTGTTTTTAAGAAAGGTTACAATTTTCAATATCTATTGAAAAGTCGATTGATATTATCAATCATCTCTTCTACCCCTGGCGAGAGATTAGTCACAAAATTGAGAATCTCAAGCTATAGGTTGAAGAGGAAATTTTATTTATCAAATCAGTTATAGTTTTTCTCATGAATAAGTAAGAATCATCTAACTTTTTCTCAAAGTAACTTACCGTTAGCCTCAACTATCCACCACATTTCAATGGAAAAAGACATCAAGTATAGTACCTACAAAAAAATTTAAATTAATTAATGGCTTAAATCCAGGAAGACTTTTGTACAATAATGTGCAAAAAATGTAATGCGGTTGCAAAAAAAAGACATTTGAGTCAGTCATCTTAATGGTAACTTTTTATCTGTTTTTATGGAGACTTTAAAAGACTAAAAATAAAAAGTGACTGAAATAGCACAATTTCTGTCTAGATTGGATGATTGCATTTTCAAATTTTGCTCTCTGAAAAACTGTTCTACATCCTGTTGATTAAAATTTGCTTATTCTGTGAAGGGCAGTACGTGACTGACTTTTCATCAATAGATCAACATTGCAAGATGATGAAATAATTTACAGTTACAATGAAACTCAGTTTGTGGTCTTGCATTCGAGCAGCAAAAAATAGAGTTGAAAAGATGGAATGACGTGTTGATCAGTATTTTATATAAATTTTAGCTTTGAATATATATTTCAAAACTAATGGAAGATAAAAGCCTTCAAACTTGGACAGAAAACCATTTGAGCTTTAACCAATGGCACTAAAACGAATAATTTTAAAAGTAAATGCTACATAATTCAAAACATTTTTTGATCTATCTACTTGTTTTATGACGATTTTTTGCTTCGCCCACAATATTCATTTTCATTTCAAAAGAATTTTACACGAACTAATTTAGATTTTGGGTCGTGAGTTATTGAAAAATCGACCCGTGGGCAGAAAAGAACTAGGATCTTAAAAATGTTTTCTATCATAATAATTTTTTTTCCAGAAATTAAAAGTATGTTGATGCTGCTCAAGCTCTTTGACAAACAATTCCAACAGTTTCTCAACAGAAACTTCCGGTAGAGGGCTAATTACATTCTCGATTAAACATGAAGTTGTGGTTAGATTAGAGGCGAAATTCGATACCTCTTAAAACGAACCCAGATAAAATTTATGTGAATAAAAAAGAAAACCAAAAAAATCATGACAATAATATTTTACGCATGGGTAAAATTCAATCGAAATTGGTATTGGTAGAAATGCACCTTTTGTTTGATAATCAACATTTCGATTGATTTGAGTCTTATTTTTGGCTGATCGAAATTGAAAACATTCCTTTAATCATTATTTCAGGGTGGAAAAAATAGTTTAAAAACTTTTAGTTTTAATCAAGGTTGGTAAATCAAAAGAATCTGGAAAGAATTTTTATTTCAATTATCAAAAAGTTTATGGTTTAAACGAGGGTAAAATGAGTTTCAAAACTTTTTATGGTGTTCTTTCTAATCTTTTGAAGTTCATATGAGCTTCTGGAAATAATTCTACTTGATTTTATGGCTCACTTATTAATATCGATACTTGTTACATTTTTACTAAGAACAAAGACGATATGTGTTTTCTTACCATCGATGTGATTCCTGTGAGGATGCATCCCGTAAGTAAAGAACAGCAGAGACATGAATTGAGTAAAGCCATTGTATTCTAAGCACAATTTTGGTACGAAATAAGTCTCTAGATTTTGATCTTGTCTCACTTATTCATTCAGTTCTGGAAACTTTTTTTCGCTTTGTCTCTGTCATTTTTGGTATCACTACCTCCAATCTATATACATGCTCTGGGTAAATTCAAATTTCTAGGCTGACACATTCAATTTTGAGATGGTGAACATGAAGACATTGTAGAACCTAAAACCGTAAGAAAAATATGGAGATTAAATGGAAAATGAATTTTACAATAGAATGTCAGAGCGGATAAATCGCAAAATATGATCATTCTTTTTTCACGCCCAAATTTTAGCACAAGATTTTGTATTTCGATTTTAGTTCTATCATGATTCACTTGTTTTATAAATAAGAATTTTTAGTCAAAATGTAAAAAGCTATTTATCTAATTTTAAATTCCTTTAGCATGATTCATTTGTTCAATGAATACAGATTGGTTAGCCAGATTTTTTCAAAATGTAAAGCTTACGAATATTTTTAATCATATTTCTAAATGATAAAACCTCAAAAAGACATGTTAATTTGAATATAGTCCAATCAATCACAAGCTCATACCCTGTAAAATTTATGCAAAAATAAGTGGATGTTAAAAAACCTACTATGCAACCTTATTTCAAACTTTCATTTCATTTTTCATTATATTTACTTTAAAAAAGTTTTTTTTCTCGCCAAGCCTTACTGACCACATGTCTAGTTTTTACTTTAATTTCAAAGTCTCAAATAAAGTTTTTCCTTTAGGCTTACTTGTAGATAACTGATGTTTAATAATTCGTCTTGTACAACTTAGTCATTGTCGTCCATCTCACGGGGAGTCTTTTAATCATGAGAAAATTTGAAGAAAACAATTAGTTGGAACTGATTCTCGACTTTTCCATTTATTTGTATTACAACTCTGCAGTTAAATTTTATCTGCATCAATTTCGAATTTCTTTAGCTTGGCTAATGTACTGCAGTATTTTTAATCTTAATTCAAAAACAAATTTTGTATTAAGAAACCTTATACATTTAAAGGGCTGGATGTTTGGGACAGGTTACATCAATTATTTCAGTTTTTATCTCAATATTCTTAAAACATATTTTAAAAATATATATTTGAACAAGGGGTTAGAGCGAGATGATACCAAGAATATTGATGCATTTAGATAAAACACTTTCTCATGTTTTTGAGCTGCTAATCATATTCTTTTGTATTCTCTCTTGTCAAGGATTTTTTCTCGTTTTTAAATGGGCATGATGCATTCTGATTGAAGAAAGTTTCATAGAAAAATGTTTATAACTGCACACTATTTTTATCAAAAATATACATCAAATTTATTGAAACAAAAAAGAATACACTTTTTACCTTAAAGAACTTGCAAAAAAGGACTTGAATTTTTAAATTTACCAACTGTTCAATTCAGGGTCAAAGCTTTATTTTTTCATTTGAAATACGTTTTTATTTTGTATTTTAAATAACCCCTTGGCTGTTTTGAAACTTTTGTACGGTAACAGATTATAGGCATTTCTTTTATTTGGCATTGTTAAAATACCAGAATACTAAAAAAAAATCAGGAAAAAACAGGTACTGAAATTATTGAATCACATATAGTTCAACAACTTTCTGGAGGTTTAAAAACGAAAAAACACTCACCCATTTTTTATTGATCCATTTCATATAAAATCTTGTTTTGATCACGTGTTTGTCCAACTTTTCATCTCCTTTTGGTCAATTTCTTTGCTTGGCAATGCCGAGCAAGGAGAAACTTCACATTTTGATGCACGGTTCGGGATTGGGTTGTGTAAAAGAACGAGCTTGACTTGCAGAGATTTGTGAAACGAGCGACTCAAAATCTGTTTGGCGAATGTTAACTAACTAACTGTGTGCTTGAAGCCGTCTACCAAAGAAGTAAACTCACCGACGTCAGGATCAGCATCGTTTCAAGAGACAGACACGTCGTGCACGGAAACGAGGGACTAACAACGTATCAGTCGACTTGGAGTCATCCAGGACGGTTAATTTTCCCGTTCTGAAATTGACGCAGATATTGTATTGTAAGGTAAATTCTGATGTGTTCCACGAAAAGCGAATTGGTTTTTGGGAAGGTCCGCTTCGCTAATTAGACTGTTGTGTTGATCCGAGTCACGGCTTGGATGAATGTGGTATGCCTGACTGAGCTGCATGGAAAAATAGAAGATATTTTTGACGTTGCTTTGCTCACAGGTGTATTCATGTTACATCCACCCAACTATTGATCTATTTCTTCTTTGATTCCAGCAACAGGTGCAAATAATGAACACTTCCAACTTTTATTCTTTCACCTTGACATTTCACACACTTCTGTCAAACATTGATTTTTTGTTTAACAATTGTTTTGGACTTTATGCTAAGCGTATGATTTTTCTTGTGCACTTTTATAACTAATGTGAAATTGTTTTTGCTTTTTGTTCAGGTCTATAGAATTTTCATCTATGAGTGCGAACATGATGATTTACCTGCCTTGAGTAACTCATAACCGTGAAGATAGAAAAAGAGGGTGTCGAGCCAATGATCTTTAACACGAAATGAAGTGATAAAAATGTAAAACAATATATTGATATTCTGTTTTAAACTCACAGTAAAACTTATATTTAAAAAGTTTTGATGGAATGATTTAAGTTCAATTTAAAACTTGATATAGATTTATGTCTTCTAAGTTTAGGACTCCTTTTTGATCTTAATTGGCAAGAATCAATTGACAAATATGGTATGTTGTAAGATAAGCCCTCAAGATCAAGTCTGCATCACCTTCTTGAGATATCTCTAGACCTTGAGTTAAAAGAATGTGTGGCACAAAAAATGCAAAATTTATGTCTGGTTTTTTTACTCTGTAATTATCAAAAATAATTTTTTCATTCTCTAAACTTTGACAACAAAAATTCTAAAAGAGCTTGTATTGATTTGCTTGGAGATTAAACTAGCGGTTTGAAAAAGATCATAAGCAGTTTGATGTAAAAAAAAGATATTTTAGGGGGAGAAGAAAAATCAATTTAAATTCAGCCAATGTTCCAGTTAATTCCTCTGACCAAAATTCTCTCTCCCATTTGAAAATGGTTCTCTCTGCCTTAGTCAACGCCTTTAAATTTTGTTGAACTTTTCATTTACCATTTTGGAATGTGGCCTATCCTTTAAAAAATAGTTTGAAGAATAAAACCCAATTTTGTTTACCTAACCTCCAAAAAATTTCAACAAATTTGATGCAATGTTAGCTTATAAAATGGAAAGGTTGTAACCTCCTTGCAACAAAATAACAAGTTTAGGCTTGCAATGAAGAAACTTGTAATAAAAGATAAATCAACAAGTTCAATTTGGAAAAGTAAATTTAAACCAAAAATGGCAAATATAATTTGATAGTGCGTTGCTGTTGTTTTCTTTTATTTGAAGGGTTGATCGCAGCAAATCAACACACTATAATCTACCTTCAATTACTCGTCAGAATAATTAAAGCAACCTTGGCAGATCCTAAATTTAACAGTCTTTTTGATTCAAATTTCGAATTAATCAAGTTTTTTATTTTTCAAATGGTTAAAAGGATAGGCAGAGTGAGATTTGATCTTTTGCATATTCGGAAAACAGACAAAGAGGCAACATTTCGAGATTTGAAGCAAAAAAGCTTGAAAAATATGAAATTGTTAACTTTGCCACCATAACTCTCTTCTTGGCGGCAACGCTAACACATAAAGGTGATTTATTACTAATGGATGTGGAAAAATTATCAACATATAAAAAACCTTTATTACCACGCTGAAAGTTTTCTTTTTCAAACACATTTTTGACAGAAGTTTAAAGCTAGAGATGTTTGTAACGACCTCGAACAAAGGTATCCAACCTACGCAAAGTGGTCGTGGTTGGGCATCTTGAAAAGTTTGGATATCGCATGTTCCTCATCGTGTAAAATACAAATACAGCATTGTTCACGAGAAACTTAATTTGGACAATTCCATTAGGGAGAAGAATGTAGTTCCTAGATTTGATTTGATTTGGAGAAATGCAATTTCGAATTGAGCGTCTAACCTTTACTTTAGGCCAGACATTTTTTGTTTTCATTTCTTTATAGCTAGATCAGGACTTTATTTGAGCTTCTCACACTTATTTTGAATGAGAAATCCTTAACAAAAAAGTTATTATTGTAAAGCTACCTTCAATAACAATCAAATGGCTTTATTTTATAACTTAGTAAAGTGTCTTTATGACGTTTCTATTATTTGTTTGCTTAAAGGTCTATAGTATAATATGGAAAAGAAATTTTAAAGCCAAATATTTTACTTCGTTTTAATCATAAGCTTCTGCATTTTCGTCAACTTTTTGTTGATCTTCCAGATCTTAACTTTGTAGGTGTTGCATGAGAACTTTTTTTCATAGGGTCTAGAAGCGACAGGTAAATGAAAATCTTTTTCACAAGTCACAAAAATCTTTTCCCTGATGAGATATTCATTTTAATAATTTCTGCAGCAGTTTCTTAACGATGCATCCAAATTTTATTAACGAAATATGATCAGATGAAACAAGTAATTTGAGACTAATGTGACTACCATTGAAATGAAACTATTTTTTCTTCTGTTAAAGTACTTTTAATTAAAATACATTGAAACTTCTAAAGAATAAAAAGCAAAACCTCAGTTATGCAAAATTTGGTTTTTCTCGTTTGGTTGATATTTAGTTGATTGGCCAAGAGAAAGTTTGATATTTTATTTAATACATGTGAGAAATGTCGGAATTGAAAATTTCATTTTTTAAAAGAAAGTTTGAATCCTCATTTTAAGGGAACAAAATTGAATCATTTTTCCCATAGACATTTTTGAAATAAACGTTAAAATATTCTGTTTTTTAGGCTCTAGAATGCATCTAGCAACGACAATCTAACCGGAAACAGCCATCACCCTTCATATTTTCACTAGTAAAACAGAGATTTTCAAACACGACATATTGACCATAGGAAAAAAGTTAAAAGAAACTTAACTAAATTATGATTAAAGCTACTTTCTTACCTTAAATTCTAATGAAAAAGAAACGTTGGCTAGAGATCTGTAAAATCTGTCTGAACATTTGATTGATAAAACTACTCAACAGCTAACTCATAACCAACTTGAAGAACTTTTTTTTGTGCAAGGATGACTGAAAACCAAACCAAATTATAAGTGAGTCTTACAGCTCTTACATTCTAAATGTTAAAGGAAACTGATTCACTCTGATATTTTTGCATAGTATATGTAGGCCACAGCTGAGATGGTTTAGAAAAAATCATTTTGACAAGTTCGTTTCGGTTTCAACGGTTACGATCTGACGGCTGACAGTTGGATTCATGCAAATAAATGTTTTGACTCAAAGTGTGT
>Ga0194133_10010696_pt1 | contig 10264 bp, 4 predicted proteins | sample TA2KigOf40mmetaG_FD_155448 | JGI IMG/M metagenome (GOLD analysis project Ga0194133, IMG submission 155448) | Freshwater microbial communities from Lake Tanganyika, Tanzania - TA2015055 Kigoma Offshore 40m | ecosystem: Environmental > Aquatic > Freshwater > Lake | place: Tanzania: Lake Tanganyika... | reverse complement strand
AAAACATCCCTTTAAAAATACTTCTCAGTATCTGTAAAAAGAGATGAGATCAAAAGCTTGTTGGGTCTTTTTGAACTTTTTGCTTACAAGGAAAAAGTAGACCATAACTTGAATTAAATCAGATCATAACAGGGAGTTTAAAATTATTATTATTTTTTTACTTAAAAATAACATGCCACCCAAGACTTTAAACATGATATATTGTTTTGAGAACTTTGTATGTAAAAAAGTGTATATATGTTGTCTTACCCAATCTCCCAGTCGATATTTGATTGCCCTTTGATAAAGATCCCTTTGAATGGACCTTTTTCAAGTTTTCTTTCTGATATAACTTCCCATGTTCTCGTTTTACCTGGAACAAAAAAATTGAAGAGTCACGCATGTAACTTTTAAAAGACCTTTGAAACTGTACAAAAACTTGGGTGAATCCATTTGATGTGCAATTTTAGAATATTTGGCCACCATATATAAGGGGTTTCCATGGCTGAGAGGTCATAGTCACCTGACTGAGAACTAAGATCTAAGGTTGTGGTTGTGGGTTCATCCCCGGCCGCCCATGCCAGCAATTTTTCAACCCCGGATTGCAAAAAAAATCAAAAAGGCACTCTCAGTCAGGGTAATAGTAATCTGCAGTGTCCATAAACTTCTATGGTGGGACTCTTATAAAGATGTTGGTTGCGCATCAACATTGCCTGAGTCTATACTGCACAAGGTTATTATTATTATTATTATAAGCTAGAACCCCAGCCCTCTAAGCTTGGATATATCAAAACAGAAATGGCTCATGCTAATTTATATATCATACATTGCACTCAATTCAAGCTCTTTTCTTTTATTTCGTGTTCACGTTATTTTAACATTAATGTTCTGTTTTTACCACATTACTGCTTAACTCATTTGAAGATATAGGTTCACACCTGAACTTTCACTCCCACACGTTTTGATAAAAAGACACCACTACTGCAAAGTATATACTCGCTGCTCCAACCAGCTTGTGCCAACTGGTTGATCACCCTTTTTGGTCTCTACTCTGATACGAGTCTTTCCTATATAAAGGGCTGCAGATCTAACAATAAACAGTTCAGTATTGATTCTTTTCTTGATTGGGAAGGTCATCACCAGGTTTCCACATGTTCTCTCTCATCCTAACTCATACACACTCGCTATATGAACAAAAATAAGACAGAAGTTGTTTGGCAACATATTGTAGCTGATTTTGTCAAGTTTGAATGAACAGTTCTGAAAACTAAAGGAGACTCATAGGGCATATTGATTGCTTTCATAGGTTAAGAGAATAACCATTTTAGAAACCTAATCTCAGATTAGCCTCTAAGAATGCAAAAACTTCAAACTTAAGTAGTCTTTAAGCAGCTCCAAAATCCAAACAAAGTGTTTGTGATATTAACATTTTATCCATTTTTTTATTGAAAAATCAAATAAAGTTGTAAACCTTTGCTAGTATGTGTTGCTTTCTTCTCGATGGGCTCTTCATCAAACCTGAGCTCATCTCTTCATTTGGTTGTGGCTCAAGTACTACAACCACTTCTCTTGAGTCCTTGTCCTGAAAAACAGTTTTCATTCAAAAAAGGTAAAAGTTTTGTAGAAATGGAAATTCTTGGTCATTCTCAACCATTACAAGTCTTTTGATCTAAACTGGGTTTTTGATCAACAATCCCTAGATGGCATTCTAAAATTGTATTAGGGTAATTACTCAAAGAAAAATAACAACTTTACATTTTCAAAACATCTTAAATGTTTCAATTAGACCAAACTAAGATTGCAAATTTTAAATGGGATTTCTAGAATTGTAACTATAATATAAGAATTTATAGTTTTTTAAGTGATTGAAGTACTTTTATTCATTAAAAAAAGTTTGTTTACGGATTTTTTCATTAGACAATCAATGATCACACTTATTCTCTTGAAATAAATACAAATCTTCGATGGTTTTGTATTTGTAGTAATGACAAAGGGGTTCACAGAAAACAATTGTAAAAGAAAGAAAAGATCAAAATAGTTTTCAAAAGAAGAATCCTATGTGTATTTCTTTCTTTCTTTGTGTATTTTCTTTGCTTACAAAAAGCTTAAAGAAAGTTTTCAAATCAAGAAAGAATAACAATTTTACCTTTATGATCTGGAAAGGTGGAAGGCTTACCCAATAAAAAAAACTTTTTTGAAAAATTTGGGATTTTTAGGGAAATTTCCCAAACCCAGAGCCAAACCAATAATGGCTGACCCTACCCAACCAGGGACAAAAAATTTTTGATCCCAATCCTACTGTATTATTAGTCAAAAGGTTTCTCGTAATGAGCCCTTGTGTTTGGAATATGTCCTGAATCTATTTCATTATACAGCCTTCTCAATTTCAATGTGATTGATCTCATTAGTTAAAGGCTTGCAAAGAATGAGAACATAGTCCTCAACATCCGTTCAAAGTGGGGAAAAGAAGAAACACAGAATTACTTTGAGTATTGATAGATCCAAAGATAAAGTTAGACAGCACAATTGATTGAGTGCAGATAGTGGTAACTCCTTTTTCTTTCAACCATTCAACAAGGACAACTTTGTCTCATCATTCACTTACGCAGGATGCTGTCCCCAAATAAATAACCAACACCTATTCTGTCCAAATACTTGAATGTGTTGTAGCTCATCTGAGCTCAGTATTTTTTGTTATCTCTTCTCTTATTGCATTTGATTTACACACCCTGAAGGTGATAAAAGTATTTTCATTACTTCTGGCGTGTTATATTTCATCAGGAAGAATTAGACAATAAGAACATGAAGCTCAGTGACTTCTCAAGGAAAGTATTACACTTACCTCCTTCAATCCTGTTCTGTACTTTTAAGAAATTGGACATTACTAAACTGAGGTCTATTGATTTTCAGTTTTCTCTCGCTTTCTTTTGAGGGAGCTTTAAACTTCTAAGGTCATTTAAGTGACCAAAAATATTCATTAACTTTTTACCTATCCTTTTGCTCCTCTGTGTTTATGATAGTTGTAGTCAATTTTTTTCTATCAAAAAGATTTTTTGCACTACCACACAAAACCTCTAAACAAAGATTTATTCTGTACTTCAGTCCATGAGGGTAACCAAACCAACAGCAAGACATCAGAAAAGGCATACTACGCAAGAAGGAGGGCCTGGAGTCCTCTTGGGCAGATGTTTTTGAGGAGCATCGTTTCAGCTAACAGCACTGGTGCAAGGACGGACAAACTGAAGCCTTTTGAGCAGGTTCAGGAGGGTGCTAAGGATCCTAAGAGACTCATTTATCTCTGGAGTAGAGAGATTGCTCTGGAAGAATATCTTCACCTGAAGACCCAGAACTAATAGGTTTGGGATAAAAAGAGTGTCCACATAGAAGGAGATTGCCATGAATAGTCTAAATCAAATGGGAAAATGCTGATTCTGACCCTTGCACATTCCATATCCCATGAGGTGTAAACTTGAAAATAGGATCATCTTAATAGAAAAAGTTTCAAAGACTATTTATGATCTTTTCAAAGTGATTTTCATTGATCATATAATACCTGTTTTCAATATTCAGCATGTTATAATATTAAGATTGGAAAGCCTTATCAAATATAGTTTTCAAAATCTTTGCCATTGACTTTTATTAACTGCTAAAAATATAGATATTCCAGAAAAAATATAAAAGACATTAAAGTGTACAAAAATGAGGAAAAAGTATCAAATAATACTTGTGAGCTACGTGCATTGTGATTGTGGATATTCTGTCAAATGCACGTAGCTCACAAGTATCAAATAATACTTGTGAGCTACGTGCATTTGACAGAATATCCACAATCACAATGCTGCTTAATCCTGTATCATTGTTACACCAACCTTCTCATCACTTCTTTTTTAGACTCACTCTATTTCTTGGAGCCAGGGAATAAAAGACTTTTTTGTTCGAAAAATAACAAAAGCCAAGAATGACCTCTCTTTTTGGACAGCAAGATTTTCTATTTCATTGTCATCAATTATGTTTAAGCTTTACTTTGCTCCTTGTCCTGATATACAAATGATCAAATCACTTACTTGTAGGCATGCCCTTGTTTCTACAAGCCTCCCATTGATAGTAGGTGGTGTGGCAGCTAAATTAATTGCTTCAGCTGATGAGGCTCCACCTCGTCCATTTCGGGTGTGAATTCCCCTACAAACAAACACAAATGTTTATCTTTTTTCTTTGACAGTCAAAAACTACAACAAGAGAGAAAAAAGATGTTGCTGATCAAGCAAATCTAAAAATGAGGCACAATAATCAAATCTTGTTGAGGTTTACCATACGGTAAAAAAAAGCAGAACATTTTTCAAATCAACAAAAGACTACTTTTCTGGTGTGGAAAAGCAAACATGGACTTGACTGAAAGAAAACTTAATACTATCATAAAATGTAGATGAGAAAGAAAGAAAATATCTGTATGTTGATTGAAAACCTACTGAAGGTCTCAAAATTTATGAAAAGATAATTTTTCAAACACAAAACACAATCCCAAACAACCCAATAGACTTTATGGTAAAAAAATCCAATCATGCCACACACACAACTTACTTTTCGCCAATAATCTTCTTGGGAGGCAGACCAGTCTTTTGTTTTAGGACTTGAATGCTGGATGCCTCTGCCCTTTTCCTTAGCCTTTGACGAGTATTTTGGAAAATTTTGAAATAAACAAAAATAATGATGGCAAGAGGAATGTAAAATGAGCCCATTGATGAATAAACAACGTAGCCAGGCTCTTTAGTAAGGTCACACTGAGTCTCATCAGTCCAATGGTCTGTAAAATTGAAAACATTACAATTAAACTACTTTTTGATTTTTAACCCTCAACATTAAATTTACAACTTAGTGAATGATTTGATTGAGGTAAATTATCATAAATTTACACTTAGTGTGAGATGGATTGAGTTTGCCTTTTCCTGGCGGATGCATAGATTAAAATCAGTTCATTTAACCAGAGGATCGAAGTTTTGAATTTATTTGATTAAATAAGTATTGAGAGTTTTTTAACAAAACACTTTACCTGGCCAATCATTCCATCCAATAAGTGGAGGCAAACAAATCAGACAACTGACCAACCAAACAACTGCAATAGCAATACCAACAAATCCACCTGTTCTTCTCCTTGCATGTTCAATGGGATCATGTAGCGCATAGTACCTGGAAAATATAAATCTCTTAGTACATCTTACATCAACAATATTTGCTTGCTTGGACAAAATAAGATAAGCCCTATTTCCTCATTCTTCCGCCTCAAAGCTTGTTTTGTTTGCACTTGTTTTTTCACCTTGAGGCATAATCATTTCTAATTATTTGAAACATTGATTGTGCACGAACATATCACCTGAAAACTGATTTTGAAATTATCCTAAAAGAATTATCTGAAACTTGTCTTTCAAAATTATGTCAATCCACTGATCTGTTTGGTCTGATTTCCTTAGAGATGGGACCTGACCATACTTTTGACCCTCTGTAAATAAGAGGCCGACCCATCTTTGACCCAGGTATTTATTGGCCTGACCCAATCATATTTTCTGACTCAAAGGGTAAAAAATTTAAAGATATGGTATTTTCTACAAGGAAATTTTCCAAACCACTGGGTGGCTGACCTGTCTCAACGCGACCAACAAAAAATGACCCAACCTGGATCAAAAATTTTTGATCTGGACCTATCACTAGAATCAGCTTTCGAGAAAAATCATTTTGGCGAAGCCAAAAGAAAATCCAACTGTTCTTCATCTGTTCCTTTGACTAAAATCTTTTTTGACAAGATCCCAATCTTCAAACTCACTTTTGACTGGAGGAAAAGATACATTCTACATTCCTTAAGAGGCATGCAGCTCAATATTTCTTAATGTTTTTATCGATAGGGTTATGAAAAAGTAAATTACTTTTCCAAAGGATAAAAGTAAGTAGCAAATATAAGTCATAAAGTATTATTAAAACTTCCATCATAACTATTAATAACATTTTACGATCCTTTGATTCTCATTAATAATTTAGAACTTGCATGATTTTGGATTTAAATCTATATATTATCTATTCTTAAATTTATATTGTTCATAACTATAGGGCTATAGATATAATACAATCACTTTATAAGAGACAATAAGCTTCTTGATATCAATCGAATATCTAAAATATGCCAAAAATTTAGAGACACAGATTCCTCTTTCTTTACACCCTTAAGTGAAGTTTAAACTGTTGATTTTATTTCATGCCAATAAATGTGGATGGGTTTTGTTAGAAGAAATAAAACCTTCTTGATCAATTATTGTTCCAAATGACAGCAGAAGGATTTAATTGTTGTGAAATACACCTATATCTCCTTATTCAAATACTTTGACTGCTATAAACCTTTCTCTTCCAAAAGTAGATATTCAAATAACTAAATGGACTTGTTTGAGCAAAAAAAGTAAAGGGCAAGAGAACATTATTCTTGTTCTGTGCCAAAAGTCATAATTAATGCAACAACCATAAAATGACAATGAATATGTAGTGAGGAGTATGTAGAAGGTCAAACTTCTGGTGTGAAACAAGGCATGACAAATCTATCGTTGCATGTTTTTTTCTACTTTCCTGTCAGTGTTTTTAGTAATAAAAATATCAGTTTTCCAAGTCAAGCAACAGAGATCCAAAAGTAATAATAGACAATTTTTATCTCAAAATATTCATTGTTTGATATGAGTTGTCTGGGCAATAAAAACTAAACCTTAGTTTTTTGTAATGAAATCATATTAAATAAATTTATCTTATATTAATAAATCGTTAATTGTTAAAAATTAGACTAGGTGGGTTAGAAATGAATTCTTTTGTTTAGCCAAAAGTATACATGTAAGAAGGAAAGGGTAGAAGGAAATCAAAACTAACCAATGAAAGCTTAAGACTATTGAAAATAGGGAAAATAAATTTTCTTACCTATCAAGTGCAATGGCACATAAATGCAAAATAGAAGAAGTGCAACACAAGATGTCTGCAGTAAGCCACATCTTACATATCACACTTCCAAATATCCACCTCCCTACAATTGTGTAGACAACGTTGACCGGAAGGATGATAAGTGATACTGTCAAGTCTGCAGCTGCCAGTGAAACAATGAAAAAGTTTGGAGTGATCCTCAAGGGGGTGTATTTAAACACAGATATCATAACCTGAAAGTATCACAAAGGAATTATCATTACTATCATATCTGGTTCGATCATGTATATATATATATTACTGGCTTGATGGCAAAGTTTGATAAAATATAGTCACCATATTTTTATGAAGTGTTAGGGTTTGAGTACAGGATCAAATTTAGGTATAAATAAAGAAATTGAAGTCTTAAGAATATGAAATTATTTCTGATGGCTGAACTTATATGAAGGATTTTTTTTAAAAGTGGGGTCAAAAATAGGTTTTGATTCTTATTGGATGGCATTAAGAGTGTTTGACATAGACTATTAACAGATTTTATTCAAATATACAAAAAGAAGTGATGGTTTGATTGATCTTGCCTGCTTGTGTAAGAAAAAATTTTGAGTCAAAAAGAACTTTACGAAAAAAAGTAATTTTTTTAATTGCTGTAAAAATGCCTAATGAAAAAAGACAGTTGTCACCATGTTTCTAGAACTCTAATTTCATCAGCAAGAAGCATCTTATAAGTAGCCAATATCTGTTTGCATTTTTTTGCAGTTGTTTTTTTGGATCTGAAAACAAAGTTTTTCGCCAAAACACTGCAACTCACATATGAGTTGTGAAAGTTGAAATTGAGTTGGGATTTTGTGATGACTAAAGTATTATTTTTGCACTATTTGTCACAATGCTGATATACACAAGCAAGATAGATTTCTTCAAGGAAAGAAAAAACTTTTCAAGAATAATAATCTGGGTCCTTGGAAGATTACTATTATTGTTGTCTAGTCTATGAGAAAACTAAGGCGAGAAAAGAAAATATGTCTTTCCATTTAAAAGGTTTCTGGCCTGTACAAAAGATTATTTATCAATATCCTAATTTTACTAAATGTCAATAAATTTCATACTTGAACACAAAGTTTACTCTTTTAAGTAAGAGTATAAAATAGAATCAATTCAGATGTAATGAACACTTTTAAGTTATGTTTGTAAAGATAAATTCAATATTTTGAAAAAGTTTGCAAGAGTCTTCCCCAAGTATTTTGAGTGACTGAATCAAAAGCTTTGAATAAAAATGCAGATATCTTTCGCTTTGGTTAAAACAGGTATGCAACAAGAGAATATGCAACATTCCCAGAAGAATCCCAATTTGCGAGATTGAAAGTTAGTTGATAATTTACTCTGATGAAGTTTCACTTAGAACCATCAAAAAAGAGATTTTATGTGTGTGACTGCAAGTTGCAGAACCAAACATTTTTCATAATAGTCTCTCCAATCAATTGATCGCCAGAAAAGTCACAGACAGCGGTAGTGTCCCACACAAAAGAAGAACAGTTTGATCCTAATATCTTCTATTATTGTGAATAACTATTTGTGCCATCAACATAAATCTCTGGTCATAGGGAGTCAGGGTGGTCAAGTGGTAAGAAGCTGGAATTCTATTTCAGCATCACGGGTTCGACTTCCGTCCGGGTAAATTAACACAAAAGAAGATCAAAAACCACCTAGTGTGCTTTTATTGACTGCCGAGTTGCAAGGCGTATTAAAAAAAGCAAACCAGCTGAATGGTGTTGGAGGCTCAAAGCATTTTTAATCTGCACTTCTTAGACACCTCAAACAAGAAATCCATTAAATATTCAAATAAGCAAAATGACAGTTTAGGTTCCTAAACATTTTTGACTAGTTTTTCTGGTGCTGTGAAGTAAAAGATCTTGAAGTATTCTTCTTTCAGACTAAATTTTTTAAATAGACTGATTATGGGTATTTTTGTTTTGCTGTCTCAAATCGTTTTCTTAAACTGTAGAGCTGAAAATATGGCAAACTGAACAAAAAAAATTTATCCAGCTCTCTTTTGAAAACAATATCTGCACAAAAAGCAGAGTTTGATATTTATTGAAAAAAAATTCCATCTCAACTTTTTGGACTATTAGAAAGGCTTTAAAAATAAACAGGTAAAGTAAAATAATTTTTTCCCATTGTGCTGAATAGAAATTTTTCTCATTTAGGACTTTTACATCCCTTTTAAAATATACAAAAGTTTCTTACCAAAATATTTCCAATTACAGTTGTTAAAATTACTGCAGATAAACAAATCAATGTTGCAAGTGCTTCCCATTCTGGCATGGCAAGGGTTGTCCCAAAAATGGCTGAATGGTAGCTCTCAGGCCGATGATGCTCATCCTCAATGGTGTAATTGTCCATGTTGACTCTATAAACCAAACTGATTGTTTATGTTTGTGAAACAAAATTATACACATAGATATGTAGGTGAAAAAATTTGAAAGAATCAATCAAATTTTCATTTTTATAAGCAAAAAAAACATTTTCACAATTGATAATATCCACTTTTTTGAGCTCACAAGAAAAGCAGTTTGGTAAATGCAGGCCATGCTTAACAAGTAACTGTTTTGTCTTAGTCTGCTCCATTTTCTCTTAGTTGCTAGTTTGACTCTTTTTACATATTCGAGTCACAAATGAAAGCGTGGTCTTTCGTCATAAATATTAATGCAGTATGGGAGCGACCAAAAGGACAAAATTTCAAGTGAATAACACTTAAGAATGACCAATGAGGCACTTTAAAATGTAGAGATTTTAAAAGCAACGGGTCAAAATAATTTAGGTGAAATTTTATCCTCTGAATAATTTGAGGAAGGACTTTATTTTCAATTTGATCTTTGTATAAGTATAAAAAATTTAACCACTAAAGTCTCAGGCCAAAATAAATGACTAGACTTGGATATAGTGATCAAAATTGATTGATTGATCATCTTATTTGTCAAAACTGTGAGCACAACTCTGATTTTTGTCTTGAGTATAAAAAATTACCCTAATAAAATATAGTCATGCAGAATAACATGACAATCATCCTATCAAAAATGTTCGTAACAATATCTTTAAAGGCAGCAATCTAACATATGGACTTTTGAGTTGAGCTGCATGATTGTAAAATGTAAAAAAAAAGTTAAAAAGTTATGCTATCTAACAACAATTCTATTGAATGACTTAACTACATGTCAACATATGTAATCTGTTGAGGCTTTTTTGTCTTCCTGGAATCACCATAATTTCTAGTGATGGGACCCGGGCAAAATTGTTTGACCCAGGTCGGGTTGGGTCAATTTTTTTGTTGCTCGGGTCAGGTTGGGTC
>Ga0194133_10010695_pt1 | contig 10266 bp, 7 predicted proteins | sample TA2KigOf40mmetaG_FD_155448 | JGI IMG/M metagenome (GOLD analysis project Ga0194133, IMG submission 155448) | Freshwater microbial communities from Lake Tanganyika, Tanzania - TA2015055 Kigoma Offshore 40m | ecosystem: Environmental > Aquatic > Freshwater > Lake | place: Tanzania: Lake Tanganyika... | reverse complement strand
CTCATAGGGTACTTAACTCCAGAAACTTCGGTATGATTTACCTTTTCCAACACCTGGAAGGCAAAATAATCATATTGATTTGTACTTAATTAAAAAAGGAACTTTCTGATACTGGAAAAGTCATTTTTACGGATGAGATAGATGCCATATCTGCTGAAATTCAAAAGTTAAAAGGTGAAATAAGCTAACAATTTTTACCATAAAAAACAATCTTGATAAAAAAAAAATGCTTATATAAATTCTTCAAGAAATGGGATGCAAAATTTTCATTGCCTTTGGACACTCTGGTTATGAAAGGGACCTTGAGTTGGCTGAGAATATACCTGAAATAGACCTGATTGTTGGAGGTCATAGCCACACATTCCTTTTCTCAGGTTTTATATGATTCATTTATGGCCCATGATCCCCATTTACACATTCAACCACAAATAAAAATCAAGGTGAGCCTCCATCAGATGATCAACCTAAGGGTGACTATCCAACTGTGGTGACTCAACCAAGTGGAAGACGTGTTCCAGTTGTTCAAGCTTATGCATACACAAAATACTTGGGATATTTGAAAGTGAATGTGGATGAGGAGGTTCATCAAATAAAGAAATAAGGCCCTATGAACAAAATCTATCTAGAAAAATTATCATTTCAGGGTGAAATTGTTAGCTGGCAGGGATCTCCAATTCTTCTTGATGAAACTTTTAACCAAGGCAATTTTTTTTGTTTAACCTTAATTCCTAAACATTAAAAAAATTACCTATAATTACAGCTGAAGATGTTCTTGAAGAGCTAAAACCTTGGCGTGAGCAAATTCAGGAAAGAAGTAATAAACACAAAAAATTCATTTTTCACTAACTAATTAGAGGAGTTGCATTGTTTTGAATAATTTAAAGCTTTATGGGTCCCAAGTCTGCAGGCAGATGTGTTGGAGTCCAGAGGCTAAGACCTTGCCAAGGTAAGGCAAAGGTCTGAAATAAATTTGATCAGCTGTTAAGCTGTAATCCTTGACCTATCAACCCAACTTCAAGTCAACCATTAAAAATTGTACATGTTTTGAGTCTCTTTTGCTCTTACAGCATTACAGGTCATACCCCAGCACAAGAATAATGATCTGCCAGTTACCCAGGTCAAAAAAATCTTATTGGGTTGGATCAAAAAATACCTAAGTCAAAGACGGGTTGGCCCCTTATTTACTGCAGGTCTAAAGTATGCTCAGGTTGGGTAAAAGCCCATCTCAAAAAAAACATATCTTTATAACCTGTGCATGAAGTTGACATTGGATTTTGAAGCTAAGATTCCAATATGGCTTTTAAAGGTTTTGCATGGGATATTTGGAATACTTGCTTAAGGTATTTGTTTGTTACATAGTCAAAACTAATTACCTCTTTATGAAAGTCAATACTTGATCCAATTCTAATTATTTTAAACTCGTTCAATTTCTAATCAAATTTAAGTCCAGGGTACTCACTGATGATTAAACCAGGAGCCTTAAACATTGAGTTGTAACAGATTTTTCATCTTCGATTCATTTCATAAAAACAGCCAAAGAAGTTTTGGGTGCAACTCTTGTAAGGTTAGATGTTTCAAGGCAAGAAGAAGCACTCCAAGGGAACTTTATTTGTGATTCCATGGTTGATTGGGTAAAAAATATCCATTTTTAAAAAACCTTCTTATATGTGTCAAGGTTGTATTTCATTGATCAGTTTGTTGATCACCCTGAGTTTGACAGTGATGGAAAAGAGTTGAGGACGTCGACCTGCCTCCTCAACGTCGGGGTCGTCAGGGCTGCATTTGAAGTTGGAAATGTGACTATGGGAGATGCAGTATTTACTGACAATTCATTTGCCTAAGTCTCTATATTAATCTAAAAAAATGTTTAATAGCTTGCCACTTTGCCATATGCAAATTCTGTTGACATTGTCAGTCTCTATGGTTCAACTATCCTGGAGGTTTTTGAATTTGCAGCAGCTACCCTTGATGAAAGTGGGCAGGGGAAGTCAGGATCATTTCTGCAAGTGTCAGGTAAGATCAGAAGTAAATATAGACTTGATTGCAATAAAAAGGATGAGATTTATGGTAATTGTAATCTCCTCCAAACTCAATTTATGCAGACTTAAGTTTTATCAACAAATCTTTCATGATGTAACCTTATTCATCTTTTCCTTTATATTAAGCATATCCCCATTATTTTTTAAGTAGTTTCATTACATTCACATTCACAGCACAATGAAAAGTGACCAAATATGTTCTGTAAGAGTTCAATTTGAGTATGACAATGTTTGCAGTGAGAAGCAAGGGTCTTTACCACAACTAAAGAGGAAAACCTGGATTTTATACACTTTTATTACAGTCATCTATTCCTTGAGGTGCCCTACCAGAGGGAAAACATGATTGATTATTTAGTTGGTGAATTTGCTGATGGTACCCTTATAATAAGGCGAAAACCTTTTCAATAGTGATTTCAGTGTTGTGGTGTGAAGAGAGTGAGAGTTGAACACAAGACCACATCTGCAAATCCAGTGGTGACCTTCCCAATAAAGAAAAGAATCATTACTGAACTGTTTATAGATAGAATGACAGCCCCTGACTATTTATAGGAGTGACTCGGATCAGAGAAAGAAGAATTGGCACTTGGATTGAAGGAACAAGTATATCTCACACAGAAATGATATCTTGATCTAAAAGTCACGGGAATGAATGATAGCATAACAAACTATCTTGAAATGAGTTTAACGGGAATGTGATATATAAAAATAGAACATTGTCGTTAAAATATCCCAAATGCAAAATGAAAATCACTTGTAATGAGTGTATCATATGATATCAAGTTAATTCTAATCAAATCATTAGACATGAGAAATAGCCAATCAAAATCTTTGGGTCTCGGAGATCTCATCCACTTTGCTCTTTAACGCTTGGTGGCCAATATGACAAATGTTTGATGCTTGTTTGGTGACAAAAAATAGTAACCATTTACTTTTGACAATGACTTACATCAAGTATCCCTTTACTTGTCCAGTGATTGTTCCTTTTGCATATACAGACAATTTAATCCTTCAGAAGACAGTCCATTATTGATTCTTTTCTTTATTGATTAGGATATCTCGCCAGAACTAGTGATGAGGACGAGCCTAAATTTTGAGTTCGAGTCAAGCTGGAAAAATTTGCCCAGCTCGCGAGTTGGCTCGGCTCGCTTATATCACTAGACCTGTCTCGAGTCGCATTGAACTTGAAAAAATCTTCCCGGCTCCAGCCAACTGGCCCCCATCACTAGGCCCAGAACACCTTTTAAAATGCTTCTTTACCTTTTTAGAGACTAATACATAAACAGTGTTTTTTCTGTAAACTTTTTAATACTTGAATAGGTTTCAAAGTTGTATATGACTTATCACATCCCCCAAACAGCCGTGTTACTTCTCTTCTTGTCAAATGTGCTGACTGCGAGGAAGAAGCTTGGGATGAGATTGACAACCTCAAGGTGTACCATGTTACCATGGTCAGTTTCATGACTTCAGGCCAAGATGGATTTGATATGATTCCTACCAATACTTTGGGCCAAGTTGCAGGTACATGAGTTTTATGGTGAGTACTTTTTTCAGTACCCATCAAAAGTCTAATTTGATTAGGAGCTGAAGACATCCCAGTTCTTGCAGCTTATTTCAAGAAAGTCAGCCCAGGTAAGGCTGAAACTGCATCATAGTTAGTTGTGGTAAATTAAAAAAACACCTTCTTTTCAGTTGATATTGGGATTGAAGGAAGGATAACCGTGATCAAAGTGGACAAATGAGTTGACGAAAAGTTTTATTAGAAGATAACAATCTGGAGAAGAAATTAAAAACCTTTTTTTTGGGCAAAAACCTTTCATAGATAAAAAATGAGTTTCCAAATAAAATATTAGTCTGATGAGGGAACAGCAATTATCAATTTCTGTATGGCCAATGAGATATCATTTGTATATCTGGCAATGAAAGCAGGTTTGTCTTTCCAGACAATGAAGACATAATATACCTAAAATAATTCCAATTTTTTTAATTGGTCACATGAAATTAGTTTTAAAATGTTGATTTTTACTCACTGGAATTGCTGTTAAAATCATTCCCATTCCAATTGAAGTTTCCACAGGTTTGTTAATAACAGGCAAAATGGTGATGGCTATGGTCAGGATAATGTACACAATTGGAAAAAATAAGTTGACCTGTAAATTTCATTTGCGTTAAATGTAGTCAAATGGTTTAAGATAATTCATGATGAGTGACCTTAATTGGCCTTGGAAGGTCTGGCTGCTTCCACCTTAGGTAGGGCAAACAGATCACAGCCACACCGATGGACAACCAGGTCGAGAATCCAACGTAGTTCATGAGGACAGTGATGTTGGAGGAGGTGAGGTAGCAGAGTGAGAGGATTGTTATAACAATCACAGATGGAGCTGGAGTAACACGCTCAGTCTAAATAATACATTAAAGTCTAATCCCGAAGACCAATATTTGAGTCATGATCATTTCTTACTTGGATCATGGTGAGCATTTTAGGCATTTGTCCTTCTCTAAAAAGATGTTGGGATTTCATTAAAGGTTTCTTGGAAGATATTTGATGTAGAACTTGCCTGGCTCCAGAGAAGAACAATCTAGATGATGTGAGAAGTGTTCCATTGACAGCTCCAAAAGTTGAACAAGCAACAAACACTGGAATGATCCAGGCAAATCTTCCATACATCCGGTTGGCAAATGTCACTGCAACTGCTTCAGATCTAATTGAAAATTTTTTTTCAAAAATTATAAAGCAAAAGTTGTCCATCTAGACTTTTGTTGTTCATCACCAATAAACCCAATCATATCATAAGGCTTGCCGTGGTTACGAAGTCAAAGGCACCTGACTGAATAATATGACCTAAGGTTGTGGGATCGATCCCCAGCCATGCCAGCAATTTTTCAACCCGCTATTGCAAAAAAAATTAACAAGGCATACTCAATCAGGGTAATAATGATCTGAAATGACTCTAATAAGGATGATTACCATAAGTAACTCATCGCCTAAGTCAATACTGCAACAATTATATTTATGGGTTCCAACAACTATGTAGGGTCATTGGGGTATGAAGGGTGTGAAAGTTAAAATATGGGTTCAGAAAACAAAAAGCAGACTCAGATCAATAGTTACCCAAGGACTTCATCTGCACTCATTGACGTATGAAAAGCAACGATGGTCTGTGAAAAATACCTTCATTTTAGATTCCAGTTATAACTTATCTGCAGTTTGACTCACCAAAACATAAATGAAAAGACACAAAATGCATGAGATTCCTATGGCTCTTGGAAGGTCACGAACTGGATCTTTCATTTCTTCGATGATAAAGTTCAGGTAGTTCCATCCAGTGTAAGCAAACAATCCAGCATAGCAAGAAGTTGCTTTTGATCAAATGAAAATTAATACCAAATCCTCAAAGATCATGATACTTTAATTAGTGTACCTATAACAGTAGGGTCTGTGACTGTATTGTCCCATGTGAAATGTTCTGTGTGACCATTGATGAGGTTGATCATGCCAGTGATGATGATCAGTATGAGTGCAAAGACCTTCGAACATAAAAAATATTTTGTAACTTGAAATCTGTGGCAATACCCTTTGCCCTGGCCACTAACCTTTGCATAGGTGAAGTAATCTTGGACTTTTGTGGCCCACCTCACTGAGTAGCAATTGACAAAGCATAAGAAGCAGAGGCAAGCTAAAGATTTTATTTTTGATTTTTTAGGTCAACTGAATAAAGGATAAGCAATATTATTTTCAGGCTACCTGCTGCCATCAACCTAAGAGCATTGTCTGGAGGTGAACATTCAGGAAAGAGAGGCTTAATGATGTATAAAGAGAAGGTCAGTGCCTGTGCAAATGTGTAATAGTGATTGAAACAAATTCTCTCAGCCTCAATCCATACATGACAGTTATTCAACCTGAATTGCTCCAGTGCATGGCCTGACTATGATACATTCTATCCATAACCTTATGAAGGCAATAAAGGGTCCAAAGGTCACATGAATATAGGCATAGTCTGCACCTGACCTCTTGATCATGCAACCCAATTCAGCATAGCAATAGGCACCAAACATGGTAAAGAAACCGCACAACGTCCTTTAGAGCAATAAAAAAATCCACCTTTTTTGACAAAATCAATTTTCAATTAGTTTTTTGATCAATACCAGATGATGAGAGACAAGTTGACAGATCCTGTGGATTCCAAGACTCCAGTGGGGGAGGCGAAAATTCCTGAACCAATAATGCATCCAACAATCACAGTGCATCCATTCTAGTTGGATTATAAATTCTTTGAAGCAATTCCAATTCAAGCCAGATGCTGGGATCAGTATGTAAAAATAATTTTATTTTACCAAAAGGCTCATTTCAGCTTTGAGTTTAATCTTCTCATCCTCAGTGGATGAGGAGGGGCTCAAGATCTCATTTTTATCCTTGAGAGATTGAAGCTCTTCTGGAGATTCAGATCTCTCCCTTTTTCTTGAGAAAAAACTCATGTTTCCTGTAATAAAATAAAACATTTTATCCATTTTAAGTTATTTCATTATACAAGAACTCTCACCTCCTTGCAAGTGATTCGTACGAAAAGAAAAATTAGTTCAAATCTGACGAAACTCTGCCATGTGTTTTTCAACTCACCAAAGCCATGTGTGCTTCTCAAAGCCAATAAAGTTGAACTTGCCGCATAAATTTCCTCTCTGCTCTTGCTCTTTGCCTCTCCTACCCCACATTTCCACCCAACCCAACGATGAAAGCTTATTCCACAGCCTGGCAGTGGGGAAATTCGAGGCTATTGAACCAAAGAATTGTGAATTATGCCATTTTATGATTGTGAAAAATCATTTTTTTTATCCATTCTGATCATTTCCAAAAAAAATTTCAAAGCAACAAAACTGTAACTTTTTGATTTAGAAAATTTCTCCATAATGAATTCATTCAATTTTTATTCAAATCCATGAAGTCATGTTTGAATCATGCATTGACTGCATGTATTTGCTTTGGAATTCCCCCCCTTAGGAGTGAAACTTTAGAAATGCTAGGGTTGAAAACAAAAGATGTTGAAATAAGATCTTGATAAATGGAAAATTAGGGGATTGAAAATCATCTTCAAGATGTTGAAATGGAAAATCAAATGGTCCAAAAAGAAATATTTTTTGGCTCAACAGTTTTTTTGTCATGGATAAGGGGAAAGCATTTGGGGTGGAGCCTTAGTCATCTCTGGATCGATGCTGTCCTTTCTTCTGGTATTAGTGTGAAAGAAAGCATTTCCAATTTGATGCTCATGAGCTTCTGTGGAAAGAGGATTTACTGAGAAAGAGAAAACATATGGGTGAATTCAATTGTAATATGAATACTGGTCTGATGTTTTTGTCATTGTATTAAATAGTCAGAAAAGGATCATATTGCAGCTAAAAGTAGTTAGGAATTTCTGACAATGATTCTTCACTTGTCTGTCTGTGTGTTCACAAAAAAAGTATTCAGTGTGTTCAAAAGGTCCAGGTATTCTTTCAAAACTGGGATTGATAAGGGCACACAGTATTGTGTGGGGTAGGTTGGATTTAAAGCTGGGCCTTGACTCGACACGACCATACTTCTGACCTGAAGTATATAAGGGGCTAACCCGGCATCACCCAGGTTTTACTTGACCCGAAATGAGTTGATCCAGATTTTGCTTGAAACCGACCTGATCTGAGAGGTTTTCTTTTGATCCATTTAATAGATTTTGTTTAAAATGTCAATCGGAGAGACTGATAAAGGTCATCACAGTTATGAATCTATGGTCCTTCAGTTCTGACTAAAGTAATGCAAAAAGAAGAACTCCATGTTTGGAATGGGAAAATAATTTTAAGTTTGAACCCAGCAATAAATTTATTATTCCCTGAAAAAGGCTCTACTCGAGCCAATCCGACCTGACCTGACCTGACCCTGTAATTGAAGAAATTACTCTACCCGGCCCAGCTCTAGTTGGATGGGAGGGTGGTTGCCAAAGGCTATAGGTGTGGGCATCTTTAGGGGGAGGTTCAATTTTGTCCAATTTCAGGGATAGTATGTCTGTATGTTCAATGTGGGCTCACTTGTGCAGTGTGGGTGGCTTCCATTTACCTAGATATCTCTAATTTCAAGATATTTCCAGCTATCTTTCATTTCCTCACATAGCTTCACATAATCGAATGGTTTTTCACCTATTGCAGATCTCCCTCCTCACAGCCATCAAAAGATGCCTTCTCTTTAATGGCTCCGTACAACTGCTACCCTTTTGTACTCTTCCCAATCCTATAAAGGGGCTTCATTTCCATCTGTATAAACAGTTCATTATTGGTTCTTTGCTTATTTGGGAAGGCCATTTCTGGATTTTCACAAGTAAACTTTAAAGGTTACCCTGAGGTCACACCAGCATTCCAGAGTTTACGCTAACCAGCTCTATCCAGAGCACTCAACTCTTTAGCCATGAATTATGTAACAAAAATGTGGACTAATCTTAATGTGAGGCAAAAATGTTATTAATATGCTTTAAATAGTTCCTCTTCCGCCCTTGACCAGGAAGCACGTGCTGAGGTCTAGTGATAGAAAAAATGGGACTTTTCTCCTTTTTTTAAGTCCCTCCTCCGCTTTCAACTAGATGGCACATGCTGAGGACTCACCATTCAAAATACCAGACCTTTTGGATTGGAAAATACTCCATTACATTTGTGAGCTGGGCTGTGAGCAGTGATACTCCAGCATAGACTTGAGCTTTGAGCAGTGACTCCAGCATAGACTCTTGAGCTGAGGAACTGGCAATACTAAACATTTTACCCTAGTCCCTCAGCACAGGTACCAGGGATAGAAACCAAGTCCCGCTGACTATACAGCCAGTGGCATTTCAATTCAGCCCTGACTACTATCTCGTCAGAGAAAAACCTCACAAGAGGTTAACCAGTCCCACGTTTCGTGGATTGATGAGTGAAAATAAAAAAATGCTTTAAAGAATACAATTCTTTAACAGTTAGATGCAAATTTTAAATTTAAAGTAGATGTATTGCCAGAGTCTGTTACAATTCATAAACTGAAAAAATAATTTTATTGTTCGGCATTTTCAAATCAGCTTCAAACACAATCATTATCAGAAGGTTCTTATCATTCCTAGTTTCAAAGCAAAGCAAACTAAGTTCAAAAATATTCTTTCCAAAACCTCATAAAGCAAAGCAGAAAAACTGGCAAAAAAATTGACAAGTGCTTGAGTTGAGTCTCTGAGCTGTTCAAACATTGAAATAATCTTGAAAACCAGAATTAAAGACTAAAAAAGGATTAGTTGTGAAGATAAGGTGCAAAGCCAAGATTATTATTGATCAACAAGAAACAGTAATAAAGAAAAGAAAAACTAAAAACCTGAAACTTTTTCTATAACTCAATTTTGACAAGATGGAAATTGCAAATACAATTATTTCAACTGTGGCAGAAGAACTTGCAAGTGTAAGAATATTTTGTAATAATAATAGTCTGGTGCTGTATAGACTCAGGCGGAATTTATACGTGATCAATATCTTTAAAAGAGTCCCTGCATAAACACATGTTTATACTAATTGTTGATCATTATTACCCTAACTGAGCATGCCTTGTTTTGTTTTTTGTAATGCAAGGTTGAAAAATTGTAGGCATGGCTGGGTATTGAACCCCGCAACCTTATATCTTATTTCTCAGTCGGGGTGCCTGTGACCTCTTAACTTCTTTAAACTATGCAAAGTACTAATGGAATCTTGCAATTAATGTGAAGGAACTTGGACTAACCATACCTGGAGGTGCCATAAGTAAATGTGCTTGCTCTTTCATATCCACTGAAGCCCTAAGGGCTACTTTAGATGTTCTTGTACCCACAGCCTCTGCTGGAATCAGTTTCAGTGCAACAGGAATCACTTTGGCCTTGATACAAGTATGTAATATTATACCTATGCATAAAATCTTAAATGCCTTTAACTATGAAATAATTTGTTAAAGAAGAAACTAAGAGACATCAATAAGAGTTTGGACAAACTTCTTGATGCTCAGATGAAAACAGCAAAAGTGAGTGATTCTAGGCAGAGATGAAAATAGACATCATATTTTGTCAGATACACATATTTTAACTTTTTTCAAGGACAAACTTTCTGAGGCAATCAATGCTTTGGAATGTGAAAATTATACAGATGCTCATGAAGATTTTAAGAAGGCTGGTGAACATGGTGAGAAAATAACATTTTATAGTCGAGGTAATACTGAACCAAAATATTTGGA
>Ga0194133_10010694_pt1 | contig 10267 bp, 12 predicted proteins | sample TA2KigOf40mmetaG_FD_155448 | JGI IMG/M metagenome (GOLD analysis project Ga0194133, IMG submission 155448) | Freshwater microbial communities from Lake Tanganyika, Tanzania - TA2015055 Kigoma Offshore 40m | ecosystem: Environmental > Aquatic > Freshwater > Lake | place: Tanzania: Lake... | reverse complement strand
TTCTCATTGTCTGAACACCCTTTACAAATTAGCCTTTTCTCTTTTGGCTTTTCGGGAGCAACCTCTTTGGTCGCTGTCGTTTCAAACTCCTTAATAATAGAAAACGGCACTGGAGGTGTCGTCAAAGGAGGAAATATCGGCAGTGTTGCCGCACTGGTTGTAACCGATGCCACGAGAGGCAGGGCTACTGTAAGGAATTGTTGCATTAAATTTAATTGAACTCTACATCCGTATAGAAAGGGGGTACACCCTCTTCTCAAAGGGCACTTTCCACGGCTCTAAATGGTAATACTCATTCTCTTATAATAATGTTAGGTATTACCAATGGGAACAGATAGATTTGAACTATCGACCTCTGCGTTATCAGCACATTGCTCTACCGCTGAGCTATGCTCCCATATGGGCAATATCGGATTCGAACCAATGACCAACTGCGTGTAAAGCAGCTGCGCTACCGCTGCGCTAATCGCCCAAGTAAATGAATAATACCACTATTATTCTCTTTTGTCAAGCGTGCATCCTTCAACCCAAGGCGCACACAATCTAATCTCTCCTCCTAATGATTGACATTCTTTAGTGTAACACACATTAGTGTTAATGTTACTTTCAATATATATCGGTTTACTAACTTCAGCTGGTTTTAAACCGCTATTTCTCCAATAGTCATCAATAGCAATACTGACATCTCTTTCAACTCTACGTTTTACTTTGTCAGGATCTTTAAGTATAAGCTCATTAAGAATAGTTTGTGGGAAATATTTTCTTTGAATTTCATCCAGTAAGTCCCAAAGTCCATGTTCTGATACTCCCGTACATTGTGATAAACCAGCAATGATAGTTGAAACTACAATACTAATAATAATAATTTGTTTCTTATCTGGTTTCTTTTTACCAAAGTTAAAGTTTAACATCTTTGTCACCGAATAACTTTATAAAGTATTCTGCATCTACAACTACCAATGGTTTCTTATGATTTTTTTTCATAACAACAATTGGTTCGTAATCTCCTGAATTTGTTTTAGCTTGATCATATGCTTCCCACACATTTAATTTTTCAACATTCTTACATTCAATAGAAAAAGGAAACTTACTTCTTGCAGCTCTTGCCATAATTAAATCTTCACCACCAGCACCCATAGATCTAGATTCAATATCTTCAGGATGTACATCTAGTTGTTCAATCAATTGATCTCTAACCCACTTCTGTAGATTCCTTCCTTTTGCTTTTGCACTCTGAGGTTTCATTCAATGAATTAGTTAATATAATCTTATTTAGAAGCAATCATTGAACCTTGGCAGAGTTATTATACACAAAAAAAGAGGGTTTGTCAAGACCCCCTTTTTAATCCAATTCTGTTGTGTTTTTATAGTCAAACATAGGTAGACTACATTTTGATAAATTATCGTCTTTATCGCTGTTTTTTTCTATGTTTTCACTGGTGTTTCTAGAGAGAAAAATTAGCGAAGGTATCCTTTTTAAGATCTTGTTTAATTCCGCCGATAACATAAGATTCAATTTCCGTTTCTTGTGGGGCGTTTTGCATCATTTTGGAGTTCAACCAATGTTGAGTCCAAGGTAATGGATTATTAGACATGGGAATATCAAATGATGGTTTAAGGCCAATCGCTTTCATTCTCTTGTTTGCAATATATTCAACATAAGAGTTAAGAAGTTTTGCATTAAGACCGATCAAAGAACCATCCCTGAACAGATATTCTGCCCAAGCCTTTTCTTCCTCTACCGTCTGTTTGAACATCTGGTAGACATTTTCTTCCTCTTCTTTTGCAATTCTGACCATATCTGGGTCATCACCTTCCCTCCACTTGTTGATAATGTTTTGTGTAATAACAAGATGTTGGTTTTCGTCTCTTGCGATGAGAGAGATAATTTTAGCGGATCCCTCCATGAGTTTAAGCTCTCCAAAAGCAAACGAACACGCGAACGAAACATAGAACCTAATCCCCTCTAAGATGTTAACATTGATAACAGCACGATAAAGTTTGCGTTTTAACTCATAGAGAGTCTCTTTCGCTGCAGGAACACCTTCAAGTTGATGCTTCCATTGATTACCCGAAGAATAATCCTGAGCAGCACGAATAAATTCATCATAAGATTTAGTTACAGACTCTGCTCTTTTCAAGATATTTACATCATCCAAAATGGTATCAAAAATCTCTGATACGTCTGGATAAATGTTCTTGATAATGTATGTATATGAACGACTATGAATCATTTCCATAGTCTCCCAAATAGTCATACATGCTTCTAGTTCTGGAAGAGAACAGTATGGAAGAAATGCCATACCAGGACCACGACCCTGCACAGAGTCAAGCATGATTTGATACTTTAAATTAGCAGTAAAAATATGTTTTTGTTCTGGACGAAGAGTTTGATAATCTACTCTATCTTTTTGAAGAGAGACTTCTTCAGGTCTCCAGAAATATCCCAACTGTTGTTGTGTCAACCTCTCAAAGATCGGATACTTATATGAGTCATATCGTTGAACTCCTAGAGGAGCACCAAAAAACATAGGTTGTTTTTTGGTTTCTACTTTTTCTGTGTTAAAGACGGTCATTCCGTCAACTTTAATATTTTGTTTTGTAGTTGAGATAAATTGCATCATTCTTCTATTCTGCGAATAAGTACCGTTTTGTCATCAATAAGTTCCCATTCTATCATATCTCCTTCAGCCCAATCAAGTTCTGTCATGAGCTCGTCGGGAAATTTTAGATAGTATTCATTTTCCCATTCCACATACTCAACCTCTCCATAATGAGTTTTAGAGTTTGCAGGCATCACAGTCTTCCTCCGTAATCTCTTCCAGTAATTTATTCATATATGTTTCTACAGTTTTGATATCATTAGTTTCAGAATCAGAATCTTTCTTAGCATCATATGTATTTTGATAGTAAGAAGTTTTCCAACCGTACTTATATGTAGTCAAAAGATCTTTTGCAATCTCCGAAATAGGAACTTCATTGTCTGTGTAATGTTCTGGATTATATGACCAGTTACCAGAGATTGCTTGATCAAAGAATTTTTGCATGATAGAAACGATTGCAATATAACCAAAGTTGTTTGGCATATCCCAGAGAAGAGTGTAATTATTTTTGAGGGAATTGTACTGGGGAACAATCTGTTTGAGAGGACCTTTCTTGGACTTCTTAACGGACAAGTATCCTCTAGGTGGTTCGATTCCGTTTGTTTCATTTGACACAACGGAACTGCTCTCCGATGGCATCTGTGCGGACAGTGTTGAGTTCCTGAGACCGTGAGCCAGGATGGAGGCTCTAAGTGCTTCCCAATCATAGTTTAACTCGTTTGGTACAATTTCATCAACTTCTTTCTTGTAAGTATCAATGGGTAAAATACCATCGGCATACTTAGTGCGGTCGAAATAACCGCACTTCTTCTTTTCAATAGCAAGTTGATTAGAAGATTTTAAAAGATAATATTGGAATGCCTCTGTAAGATCATGAACTAGTTTCCATGCTTCTTTGTCTTGATATTTAACTTTATTTCTTGCAAGATAATGTGCAAGACCAATGTAACCAATACCAAGAGAACGACGTGACTTTGTAGAAATACGTGCTGCTGCAACAGGATAGTTCTGATAATCAATCAATTCATCTAGAGAACGAACAGAAAGATCACATAGTTCTTCTAGTTCATCAAGATCATGAAGTTTACCAATATTCACAGCAGAAAGAATGCAAAGTGCAATTTCTCCACTTTCGTCATCAATGTGTTGTATTGGTTTAGTTGGTAACGTAATTTCTTGGCAAAGATTACTCATCCAAACTTTATCTTTAAATGATGAGTGTGAATTGCAATGGTCAATATTCATGATGTAAATACGACCAGTTTCTGCTCTCTCTTTTAGAAGATCAAGAATTAATTCTTGGGCATTGATTGTTTTGCGGGGGATAGAATCGTCTGACTCATATTGGCAGTATAAATCATCAAAGCCACTGGTCCCAAAATTCTCATAAAGGTTAGGAACATCATGAGGTGAAAAAAGCGAGATGGTTTGATTTTGAATAAACCTCTCATAAAACAACTTGCTGATTTGAATTGAGTAATCAAGTTTACGAACACGGTTATCTTCAGTTCCTTTATTATTTTTTAGTACTAAAATATCTTCTATTTCTTGGTGCCAGATGGGGAAGTGGACTGTCGCGGATCCACCTCGTATGCCATTTTGCGTGCAACATCTGACAGTCGCTTCAAACTTTTTGAGAAACGGTACAACGCCAGTGTGTGCAACTTCTCCACCTCTGATTTTACTGTTGACGCCGCGGATGCGACCCGCGTTGACCCCGATACCCGCACGTTGTGCGACATATCTGCCAATAGCCATATCAGAGCTAAAGATAGAATCGAGGGTGTCATCGCTGTCAACAAGAACACAGCTAGCAAATTGTCTAAGTGGTGTTCGCACTCCTGCCAAGATGGGAGTTGGCAAGTTGATTTTGTGCTTTGAGATTGCGTCGTAGTATTTCTTGACATATGAAAGACGAGTTTCTTTTGGATATTTTGCAAATATGGTTGCTGAAACCAAAATATAAGCGTATTGTGGTGTCTCAAAGACACTTCCAGTACTTCTATCTTGTACCAGATATTTATCAACTACCTGACGAAGACCAGCATAGGTAAACAAATAATCGCGGTCATGGTCTATGAAAGTGTTAATCTTATCCCACTCCTCATCAGTATACTGTCCACTTAAAGTTTTATCATAAACACCTTTCATGATTCCTTCATATAGATGATCCCCTAGGACGGGGAACCCGCTGTTCCAATCATTTCCAAAGACTTGCTTATATAAACCGAACAACAGAAGACGAGCAGCAACATACTGATAATTTGGATTATCAAGAGTAATAAGATCACTAGCTGACCTAACCAAGATTTCTTGGATTTCTGATGTTGTAATCCCATTATAAAATTGAATTCCAGATTGCATTTCAACTTGTGATGCGGACACCCCACTCAATCCACCACAAGCACATTCGACCATTAAATGAATCTTTTCCAGATTCAAATTTTCAAGTTGACCATTACGTTTTTTGACTTTGATACCATTCGACATTAGACTCTTTTCCACTCCGTTAATTTTACTTTTGCTTCTAAACCAGAATAAGTATTTGATTCTATAATACTCTGCACATCATAACCAGATAAAACCATATCATTAATATCTTTTTCCTTTATCGAGGAGGGCCAGATAACAACTTTTTGTCCAGTTCCGATAACACAGGATATTCTTGATACAATTTGTTGATTGCGTGGTTCGTTATCATATATCCAAACAGGATCGTTAATCCCCCAGTCACCAAGATGAACATCAGCTCCACACATAGCAATTGAATTGCATATGAAGAGTGAGTCAAACGGTCCTTCTGTGATATATACTGTTTCATTTTTGTTTATACGATCAAGTCCAAATAGTTTAGGATATTGCTTATCCAAGATGGTAGTGATATAACGAAGAGTTGCATTCTTCTTAAGAGACCTTGCTTGATATCCAAATACATTTCCATCTTCCGAGATTAGTGGGAGTATAATTCTAGGTTCTTTAATTGTACTTTTACTCTTCGACCAAACGTTAAAATCATCCACGTAGTAAAAGTTTGAAAAATATTTTTCTGGGATCTTTCTTGTGTGGAGATATTCTTTTGCCGGATGTGTAGTATTTAGTGATTCGATACTAGTTAGATCTTTGAAAATAGAATCTTTTTTTGTGATGAACTGTGGTTTTGGAAAATCAAAAGTTGGTGTTTTAGTATTAGTTCCTCTACCAGTTGTTCCATTTTTGAATCTTTCTAAGAGATATTGATCATAAAGATCCAAAGCATTATCCTTTAGAAAATTAGCAAGAGACCTACCAACTCCACAATTATGACACTTATAAATCATGTCAGAGTTTTTTTGAAAAAAGAAACCCCTTGCGCGATTCTTGTTCTTCGAAGAATCTCCGCAATAGGGACAACGGAAGTTATAGAGATAGTCTTTTTTCTTTACAAATTTTTCAAGTCTTGGTGAGATCAGATGAATGTATTGAACATCAACGTGATTCATAATGTAATAGGGATCCAATAAATCTATAATAACATGGTTTCACTTGGTTGTCAACTGTTGAGTTGGTGCAGGGGGAGCTGATTTTCCTACAGAAAGAATATCGCCGAAGAACTGTGCAGAACCAATAATGAGAACAGCAGCAGTTCCAATACCAGTTGCAATCCATCTAAATGTTGCAAGATCATTCACTCTATTTTCTACAGCAGCAATACGTTGATTTGTGGCTTGATGATCTTCTTTATTTTCTTGTTTAAAATCTTCTAACATTTTAATGAGAATCTGATCAGATCTTTCATTCTGTTCTAATCTATTTTCATGTCGCTCAAGAATGAGGGCAACTGCCTGATTGCCCTCACTAATTTTATCTACTGCCCTTTCGAGTTTATCAAGCATCTCTTTAGAGAGATCTTCATATATTTGAAACTTAGCTTCCAAAACATCTAAATCTTTTCTAAATCCAATCATGACTCTCCTCTAATATTTTGTATTGGCATACTGAAAAATTTTCATGAAACCAACAGGAGAATTATTGATTGATGTAATCATTTTTGTACGATTGCTTGCGTTTAATTCTTTATACAATCTTACAATTTTCTGTGCATTTTCTGGAGATACCACTTTACTTTCTCCGTTATCAAAATGAACTTCACCCCGCGATGCATTATCTACAATAGCTTTTAACTGGTCGATTACTTTTCCACCACTCTCAAATAGAGTTTGCTCATTCACTTCAGAGCGTTTATTCATAACACCCTTAATGAAATTTTTCCTTCTTTTCTTTACTCCTGGTTCGTGGGTGGGTGGTAGAGCAAGAGAACTACCATCTCCAACGGAGTTAGCGATCCCCCCTTCCATTAAATTTCTCCTAATTTTTCTAAACAATATTCATCAATTGGTATACTCATCAGTTGAGTTTTATCAAGTCTATCCAAAAAAATTAAAAATGTTTTTAAACAACTCCAATACTCAGATGATATTTTAAAAAAAAGTATTGGAGTTGCAGCTTGACCAAAAACATTATACAAAACCGTTATATGAATTAAAATTAAATTAGTTTTAATTTCACCAGTGGTTTTATATTTTTTGAATAATCTTTTAATGTATTTGATTTTCTTTAAATCGTCAAAGAAATCATCCTGAGTAACTGACTGAGGATTATTATAGTTTTGTATTGCAAAGAATAAAAAATTATCCTCATTCAGTTCATTAAATCTCATAATCTATTAAGTATTATGCATAGGTTAGCGAAGCACTATTAGAAGTGACCTCTTCAGTTCCACCAGCAGATTTAATCTTCACGCGGAACTTGTAACCATTCCAGGTTGCTTTAGGAGCAGCAGTAAGTGTGAGAGTGTTTGTAGTAGCACCAGTGAACACGCCCGTATTGGTGATGTTCGTCCAAGTAGTTCCTGTTGGAGTTTGACGTTGCCACTGGAATACCAGTGATCCAGGAGTGCCAGATGTTGAAGTAGTAACTTCGAAGGTTCCTGTGAATGGGTTAGCAGCACCAGTAACAGCAGCAGGTTGTGCAGTAATTGTTACAGCAGATGCAACGTCTGCTGCGATGGTGTCATCATCTTGAGTCTCATTAGCATTAGTATCTGCGTTTGCAAGAGCAACTAATTTCTCTGACTTATGACGAGTATTCCCGTCTGCATCTGTATAAGTAAAATATGACCACCAACCAGGACCATCAATTCCGCGAGTGCGGTTCTCATTTAGTTTAGCCTCAGTTTCGTCAACAAACACAATTGTTTTTGCTTGTGATGATGCTGCAACACCACGACCTGCTTTGGTCTTATTGGTATTACTATCTGTTCTTCCGTATAGAGACATTCTATTCTCCGATAAACTTTAGTTATATACTTATTTATGTAATACTTTTCTTAGAAAGAGTTGGATAAAATCCAAAATTCCATTTGCTTTTGTTTTATTTGTCTTGGATAACCATTCGGACAAAGAAAGGAGTAACCCTAAAAAAACGGTTACTCCCCAGTTAGTTACAATACAGGTAATCATGCTTGTGGTTTAAATAGAGCTTCTTTAACAGTTGCAAACAATACATCATCAATACTGTTATCAGTTGACTTAACATATTTTTCTAGAAGATCTAGAACAAGTTTCTTAACTGCAGGACTTGTGGCAAGTTGTAGTAAAAGTGGTTTTACTACTGATACTAATGCTCCCATGATTTTTCTCCTGAAATGAGCCCAGTTATTTATTATTTTCTGCCGCTCATAGATTTAACAGTTGCATTTTGTTTTTGATAATGAGTTCTAAGTGCAGAACCCAAGAATCCCAGTGCAGTATTTTTTTTCTTTTTAACAGGAACTTTTTTAACAACTGTATTTGTCTTTGTAACTACCGTAGGATTTTCCTTTGGTTTGGTATTTCCTGGTCTTGTTCCTTGTTGCTTCACATCTGATGGAGGATCCGATGGAGGAGTTGTGGGAGGAGTTGTGGGAGGAGTAGACTTTGCAGCATTATTCGACTTAGAATCAATTGGTTTTGCCTTTACGATTGCACTTTTTGGTTCTGGTTCTTTCTTGACAATTGCATTACTTGAACTTGGTGGAAGTGGTTTCTTTTGAGCATTTCTTGCTGCCTTTTTTGCTTGATATGCAGCTGCCTTTTTTTGCATCTCTGGATTATTTTTAATATCAGGATGTTGTGAGAAGTCAGTTATTTCCATTAACTCATCACCGTCCATTTCAAAAGAGTTGTGTAAAGGTGATTGTCCAATTGTTTTAAATCTCTTCTCCTCATCATCACGAGCAATCACACTTACAAGTTTTTTCATTCTATTCATGGCAGCATCTCTCTTTGGTGCATTTTTCTTGGTGTTGGGAGTTGAAACTACTTCACGACCAAGATTGCCTGCCTTGCGTTGCATTTCACCTTTGTTTCTTTGCTTTAGTTCCACCTTACCTTCATCAACTAATTCACCTTCTGGTTCATAAGACATTTTAAGACCTAGTTTTGATTTGATCTTATCTCTAAGTGAAGATGGTTTACTTGGGGTTGAACTTTTCCCAGTAATTCTATTAGAATAATCTAAGTAAGATTCCCCAGGACGTAACTTCTTAGGATCTTCTTTTGGTTTTGATGCAGCAGCACGATCTTCACGAGCACGTTGATTGGCACCAGGACCACCCAGTTTACGATCTTCATCTGGATCTGGATGCCAGTAGTCACCTCTTTCATGTAAAGACTCTTCAGTTGTTGTTGTCTTACCAGTTACTTTGGCATGAAATTTGATATTGCTATCAGCATAGTCTCTACCAGCACTGGCGGCTCGGATCCCAGGAGTAATGCTCTTGCGACCAGGACGTGCTTGTTCTCTTTTTCGCTCAGTCTGACGCTCTTGCGCCATTAATCTACGATACTCATCTTCCTGAATAGTGTCTTCTGTAACCCCAACCCCCTTAGTATTGACACCTCTTTCGGTAAGTTGGCGGTCAAGATCACTCTCAACCGCATTAGACTTTTTTACGGTATTAACAGACTCTTTCTTAGTTCCCATTAAAGCACCAGCTCCATATTTAGCCGTAATAGATTTTTTAACCAACTCTAACGCTTTCTTAGATGCTTCTCTGTGCTTTTCTTTATCCTGTGCAGACATAGGTGCTGCTGGTTTTGTAGGATATCGTGTATTGCCATCCATTCCACCTTTTTCAAGTCTACGATCTTTTAGTCTATCATAGTCTTCCTCTGGAAGCATTTCAATATCTTCTTTCTTGTATCCTTTTGCCTTTGGTACACCCTTAGAAGGAACACAGTTTGGAACTTCACGACCACCTTTTTTCTTCATTCCAACTTGAGTATATCCTTTCCAACATGGATCCTCTTCAGATACTACTTCAACCTCTTCTTTCTTGGCAGTCCTTGCTGCTTTCTTGAAGGCATCCTTTGCTGGATAATCTTCGTGTCCTGGTTTGGCAGGCGGTTCTCCACGTCTACGCTTAGCATGGATGTTGGCATACAAACCATTCTTCTCTTGTAGATAGTCAAAGAGGTCAACTGATTCTTTCTGGTCTTCTTTTTTAGGCATTCTAGCGCCACTCTTATGACGCTCTTGTCCACTCTCATCGGTATAGGTTTCTCTTTCTCTTCTTGGAGATACATAACCTACACCAGGAACATTACCAGTTTGTCCTCTGTCTCTGGCAGCATTTCTATCTGCAG
>Ga0194133_10010693_pt1 | contig 10269 bp, 7 predicted proteins | sample TA2KigOf40mmetaG_FD_155448 | JGI IMG/M metagenome (GOLD analysis project Ga0194133, IMG submission 155448) | Freshwater microbial communities from Lake Tanganyika, Tanzania - TA2015055 Kigoma Offshore 40m | ecosystem: Environmental > Aquatic > Freshwater > Lake | place: Tanzania: Lake Tanganyika... | reverse complement strand
TCAGTCTCGCCTTTTACACTGCCTTGGGGGTTGGATCTTACAAAAGTTCGAATACTTTGTTCAGGATCGACCACCAAGTTAGATCAATATCAAAGATTTTTACTCTTGGCTTGACCATGATTATACTTCCATTTCTTCCTGCTTCTAACTTGTTTTTCTACGTTGGATTCGTTGTGGCCGAAAGAGTACTTTATATACCATCAATTGGGTTCTGCTTGTTCATGGGATTCGCATTAGCAAAAGTAAGAATTATAATTGGTTGAAAAGTATTTTATGACGGCTAAATGAGATACTGAATACCTTTCAGCTCTTAGAATCTGGCCGACGATATGGTTCAATCGTTTTATGGTTTACTGTTTTGACTCTGGTTGCTTTTGGCTGTAAGACTATTCATAGAAATGGAGATTGGCAGAACGAAGAGAAACTCTACAAATCGGGGGTCCGAGTAAATCCACCTAAAGGTGAACTGAATTGAAAATACAATGGCTGAAAATTTTACTAATCCAAATATTTCATTCATCACCAGCCCTTGGCAATCTTGGAAATGTGTGGACCCAGCAAGGAAAGTACTTAATGGCTGAATGGGCCTTAAGGAAAGCCTTGTCTCATAGACCTTCAATGGGTGATGTACACTACAACTTGTAAGTATAAATAAAAGGGGTCGCCGTGGCTTAGAGGTCAAACTCAAAGGCACCTGGCTGAGAACTAAGATCTAAGGTTGTGGGTTTAATCCCCGTCCGCCCATGCCAGCAATTTTTCAACCCCAAAAATCAACAAGGTACCCTCAATCAGGGTAATAATAATATGCACATGCAGTGACTCTTGCAAAGAATGGTGGAGTCTATACTGCCTGCACCGGATTATTATCGTTTGAAAAGATAAAAATGTCAAGAAAAGTTACTGATAATTATGGTTATTGCTTATATTTTTAAGGGGAGTCCTTCTCCAACAACAAAAGCGAACAAAAGAAAGTATTTCTTGTTACAATCAAGCCATCAAACACAGACCAAATATGGCATGTGAGTTATTACGAATGACAAGAAATGAATCTTTCTCTCATAAGTCTCCTTGCATTTTTAAGTGGCACACATGAACCTGGGAATAGCCCTTTATGAAGATGGAATGTCATCTGAGGCCCTTGATATCTTATTGAAAGTTGAAAAGTTGCAAATCGATGGAACTAAAGACCCAAAAACACACCTCGTTACTCAAGTAGGATCGCTATTTAACGCAGGAAAGATTTGTGTAGAAACAGGAAGAATTCAACAGGTAAAATCTCTCTTAAATTGTTGTTTTTCCGTTGTTCAAAGTACTCCATATGTCATATTTACAAGTCTGTTTTCGTTTTATTTTAAGGGCATTTCAATTTTGTTGAAAGCCAAATCGAGGGGAGAGAACATTAAGTATAATAACCAGCAAGGTATCCTAAACCTTTTGGGAGAGGCTTACATGGCTTCCAACAGTAGTGCACAGGCTGAATTTTGGTACAGAGCAGCACTTTTGGAAAAACCTGACCACGTACCAGCTTATCTGACTTACGGAAAACTTCTGTCAAAAAATGTAAGCTTTTTTCATGAATGATATTAGTTTATTTTTCAAGGCTTTGGATTGGAAATGAGAAAAAAGGTTTTTTAATCTTTCACTTTGAGTTATTCTGTTCTGTTGTGCAATTATATATCTTCTCTCTTTAACCCTTTTTTCATTAAAAGGATGAGCAGACACACACACATTGCCTTAATTGATTTGGTGGAGAGTGGTTTGCTGATAAGCTCGCGTGGGGGATCCGAAAATGGTTTTTCTTAGTCATTGTTGGAACATATTCTCGATAAAAAAGATGTTTCTAATTGATGAAAAAAAAACCTTGATAAAGGAGGCACAAATTAATTTCACGCTAGTTAGAATGATGAGGTAACTTGTTTAAATCTTTCATGACAATTAAAAGATAGCTTTTACATTTACAGTGTATCGTCTTTAATGGTTTTTCACTGAATAAACGCAACACCCAGTGTAACGATTAGATTTTGGGCGATGTAGAGCAAAATTTGGTCTGTTTGGGTAAGCACAATGCCAGAAAAGTTCATTTAACACCAAATTCTTGATGTAGATTTTGTTTTACTGCCTTATTTTGCAATTACAGACGAAATGAATAAGATTTATCAATTATTAAGCTCAATGAAAAGGACTGATATTTTTTAATACTGATTTTAACAGTTGTATCGTGTGATTATTGAAAAAAGTTTTCCAAACTTTTTCGCTCACCTTCGAGTCATGGTTGGCTATCCTCCATTCATATTTTCCCTGAAAGTTTGGCGTGTGTTATGATAAGAGACTATCAAAACAAAAAGTCCATTAGATGAAGATAGTTTCATATAAAGGGAGTATAGAAGAACAGGAATAAACGTTCATAGAAAATGAACTTTCTATTGATGTTTTTTAATATCTTAGTTCACACTGAAGAAAGAGTTCAACAAATGCTCACTTGAATTTCGAAGATGATCATATTAAATGAGGTTCTAGGTTTTTGACGCAGACTCAACTTATTTTCGAAATTCAACAACAGCTTGGGAGCGGTTTTTTTTATAGGGGAAAGCAATACTGTTTACAAAAATCTGTTTGGCGACCCTTTTTGGTATGTAGACTATTTTCGTATTTCAAAGCAGACAAGCAGAGTCATAAAATCCGAATCTGGACCCCAGTTGACAATATAAATACATTTGAGAAATACACAATAAAAAGCTACTTCAACGTCGAAAAGTAGTACCCTTTAAAACCTAACCAAGGTAACTTTATTACTTCAATACTTACTGCTTTGAATTTGGACAAAAAATTCTTTGAAAATAATAGCCTTATTTTATTCTAAACTAAATTCAAACGTCCGTCCGATTTTCACACCGTAGGAAAGTATTTTCTCAAGGTGTCAGTTGAATGTTAAGTGTTAAAAAATTTAATTTTCTAAAGATGCTCACTTGCTAAAAGGATCTACTTTTGTGGTAACTAAATTGGTTACACGCAATATGGCTTGGCTTGATACTTTTCTATGGAAATGACAATCTCCTAGACTAAATCACGTTTTTCTATTATCTTCTTAATTCGTAATGTCGTATTAGCGAAGGGATCGCGTGCCAAGTGCCGTCAATAACCTAGCAAAAGGTAAGAACTAAATAGCACAAGAAGGAAGTTCCAGAAATTTTATTGGAGTTTTACACGCAATTCGATACCTATGGGAATTTATGCAGATTAACTAATAAGAAAATACTAAATATACAAAATAACTTATAAAATATGTGTCAGTAAGAATAGAAGTGACTTTTTAGATTTGAAAAGAATTATAAGAATCCAATGCAAATAAGTTATTAGCTTCATAGGGGTCTCTGTGGCTGAGAGGTCGTGGGTACCTTATTGAGAACTAAGATCTAAGGTTGTGGGTTCAATCCATGGTCATGTCAGCAATTTTTCAACCCTGGATTGCCAAAAAAATTAACAAGACACTATCAGTCTGGGTAATAATAAAATAAAGTGGGACTATGATAAAGATGCTGATCTTGCATTGATATTGCCTGAGTCTATACTGCACCAGACTATTATCCCTCTCTCACTTCGCTCGCTCGAGAGGGTGTTTTTTGCAAAAATCATTAATAACATTTTTGTTTCATATGGAGCTGTTTGAAAAGCTGTTTGAAATTTTGCATTTTTACAGTACGTCTGTCCATCATCCTCAAATGACTGCCTCAGTTTTAAAGCTAGAGAGCTGAAATTTTGCAGATTGACACTTCACTTGAGTTAGACTACCTCATACTCGCAAAGTCCTATTCTAGGAAAATAAAAAAGCTGGTTAAAAAAGAAAGAGTTAGAATGATACAGGCAAAAGCCTGAAACCCCAATCCAAGAAAATTCTGGCAAGTAGTTAACAATGTGTTAGGAAAAAATACAAGAGGTGAGGGAATTATTGAGGTTAATGGGGTACCACTATCGAAAGTGGACACAGCGCAGCTTTTTGCAGAGTTCTTTCAGAAAAAGGTGGCTAAATTATCAAACACAGCAATTCAGCCATGCAGGCTGCCAAATCCCAATATCCCTATTATCCTAAAAAAGGAGGAAGTCTTTGATGCACTTAATAAAATGAAGCCTGAAATGAGCTCAGGACTAAATGGGATACCTCAATTCATCATCAAAACCCATGCTAGTACATTGGGGGATAGTTTAGCAAAAATCTTTAATAAGATGGCTAGAGAAGGAATACCAGATGCCCTAAAAATTTCTTAAGTTACAGCAATTCATAAAAAAGGATGCAAAAAAGATGTGAATAATTATAGGCCGGTATCCAACTTATCATCTCTTACCAAAGTCTTTGAAAAATGTATTCTCAACAGATTAAACATTGAATTAGAAAACATGGAGGGCGATCATCAACAGGGTTTTAGAGAAGGTCATTCAACAATAACAGCCCTTCTGACACTACAGAGTGCAATAGCTGAAATCCTAGATAAAAAGGAAAGTGCAATTCTTTACTCAGTTGATCTTTCAGCAGCTTTTGATCTATTGAGACCCGATACAATAACAGAGAGTCTTAAAAATGTGGTTGATAAGGGACTACTCTTTGTGATAAATGACTTCCTACCAGATAGAAAATTTCTAGTAAAGTACTATGGGGAAACCTCAGACCTCTAGTTGTTAGATAGAGGGTGCGTCCAGGGATCAATACTTGGACCCAAGCTCTTTAATCTATATTTAAGAGAGCTTGCAAGATTACAAAATCAATCAACAACAATTGTAACGTATGCAGATGATACGTACGTCTTGGTCAGAGGCCTACCGGGTGAAATAGCTAGGAAAACTGAAGAGACCATTGCATACCACATAGAGCTCCTAGAGCGATATGGAATGTGTGTTAATGAATCAAAGACTGAAGTGATGTACATTGGGCCAGAAACTAAAATAAAAAGCATTTCAATCAGCAACAAAGATCTACCTTTGGTGAGTAAAATTAAGGCCCTGGGTATAACAGTATCCACACCTTGTTGTGGGAAGATCATGCTATTAATACCATCAGTAAAGGCAAAAAGATGCTGGGTTCACTGAAGTACATCAGCAAGTATCTGACGGAGGAACAATTCCTAAAATCTGTAGCAAACAACTTATTTAGTACAATTTTCTATGCAAATAGCGTATGGTACGATTCTCTAAAAAAGTCATTAAAGTTGAAGTTTGACTCAATGTACTATTTGATTACTCAGAATAGCAACTAAAGATTACAAGAAAGTAATAAGTAACAAAGACTTAGTATTGAGATGCAAAAGAATGGGCACAATACTGCACAAGCTCAAAAGTCATAAAGATTACAAGAGATAAAAGCCCAGCTAGCCTACATAAAAGACTACAAAGTAGTCTGAATGTAAGAAATAGAAGACCTGGTCTTGGTTTTTTTTGAAGACTCTTCTAATAGAAGAGGCAAACAGATTATGCAGAACCCACTCCCATTCTTCAAGTCGATCACGACCCAGTGGTTGGACAATGAACTTAATGGCGGTGCAATCAGAATGATGCTGAAGAAAACTTTTTTCACTTTCTGTACGAAAGAATAACCATTTGTCATATTTTTGTATAGATAAGTACCTTGAAAACAGTTCTTGTAAAGTCAATGTCATTTATTTTGATGTTAGAATAATGAGCTGAAATAAAAGCTATTCTTATCTTATCTTCATATTAATGCCAATAATTTTTGAATTTTTATCTAGGAGCTGAGATATGGTTGAAAAATTGCCAAAATTTTATTAATGACAAGCCAACTTTTGTCTTATTTCTTTAAAAGCTCCCACAATATTAAAGCTAGAGAGCTGATACTTTGACTTTGCATGGGCACAGCTTGAACCAATATCTAAATATTGCATTTAAAACATTACTCTAAAATTAAGCATAAAGCTAATATGGGGATTTTCCTAGACCCCAGGCTGAAAAAAAATGAAAAACATTTTTTTGACTTAGAAGCCTGACAGCTGACTGTTGGTCGCAAAACCTTGCTCGAGAGGGTATTAGCATTTTTCCCAGTAGCAACAAAAACACCCAGCTACTTAATTATTATTATTAAAGGGGCAATCATTATAAGCTTTCTTTAAACAAAGCTAAATATTTTTGCCTGAAGCTTTGGTAAAATTTTATTTTTTCAAAAGAAAAGTCTCTATCCTAATCCCTGTAATTCATCTATTTTCATGAGAAGCTAATATCAAACGAGATTTCCCTTATTATTTTTCCCTCTGTAGACTGCCAAGCCAAATCTCGTTAACCTTCTGCACTTATCTTAATTAAAGACATTAAGATACTTAACGGGAAAGAGGCACGGCACAAAAATATTACAAAAACTTTTCTTGGCTGGGGGAATGAGTAAAAATCTATTGCATTTTTTCAATCTTAAATAATAAGTTATATTTCATAACTTATTTTTTATTTTTGGAAATTCTTTTGTGAAAGTCAAAGCCACCTACTTACCATTCATTTTCAAATATCTGTGAGATCTTTGACCTGCATCAGTAAAGCTAGCTCACATTTAAAAAAGATAACTTACGTTGTTGTTGTTTTTTGCAGAAAACTAGAATTAATGAAGCAGAGAGCCTTTTCTTGAGAGCAAAGGATCTGTCACCAAACGACTCCAATGTTCATCTTCACTACGGGCTCTACCTTATGGACCTCGCACGGATTCCTGAAGCAGCTGTGAGCTTCGAGAAAGCAGCTAAACTGAAAAGCTCAGACTATGAGTCTAATTTTAATGCTGGTGAGAAAAATCCCTTGATTCTTTAGTTGGGTATCTCACTCATTTCGTACTGACCTGTTTGTAATATTTAAGTTTTTTACTCATCGTAAATGATATATAGAGTGCAACTGATATATTAGTTCTGGCCCGACTCTTAGAGCTTTAAATCACACTTTCTGACTCGGAAAGTATGATTCGATTCAAATACTTATAATTCAATTCTAAAAACTTGCCAAGTGATAAAAAAGATTGAAGGAATGGGGTTCTGGACAAGGGCACAACATTTTAGATTGGAGTTAGAGAGTCTAATCATGAGTTTCAGTTCTTGTTAATTGTAAAGCCTGACTAAGAATAAACAATGAACGAATGTGGTAGAGCTTCAGATAGATTTTAAAATGAGAACGTACATTAAGAGATTCTAGTGGAGATTGCTGTAATATCATAGGTTGCTTGATTATTGGCTTAATATAACTCTAAATGTTCTGTTCGACATTCTAAAATCTAAAATTTCTTTTATTATGCTTTTCGTCTAAAATAGGGGTAGCATATAGGCAGGCTGGAAACTACAACAAGGCCGAATATTTTTACAGAAGAGCTGTGAAAATAATGCCGCAGGTAATTTATAAGCACATAAAATTTACCCAAGAAAACAAGGTACCTCGACAACTCGAAATTCATAGGATCCCTCATCTCATATGAACCTTGGTGCAATGCTACACCTCGCAGGAAAACTGTCAGAAGCAGAATCTGAGTACTTGATCTCCTGGAAACTTAGGCCTGGTGATCCATCTACGAAGACAAATATTCAAAGACTTCATAACGTGATGATAAAGAAAGGACTAAAGATAAAGCCTTTTGAACCTTCTTAAGGAAAAAAGTCGTGAATTTAATACTTACCATATTGTACATTGCTGTAATAATATCTGTTTGTTTGTTCCCGATAAACGTGAAGAGCTTTCTTATATTACAACGCTAGAATGTAAGTATTTTTGTGCCTGATGCATTCAGTATCATCAAAAACCAGCGGAAAATAAAAAAATATTTATGAATACATGTCCTCATTTTTAAGAGGTTTCGAGTGAGATTTTGCAGCTTTCCGAAACGCTGTCTTTTGAAATCTCGAATAACGTGCCTTGTAGTAGTAAAAACGGGTGGAACAATTTTTTTGAATTGCTTTTCCTAATTAATCTGTATTGCTGATGTTTCAAAAATTTGAAATTTCATTGCAAAATCCCATTTTTAGGATCCAATCAACATCTACAGGGTGTGGAAGGCTAATTTTAACATGTTCAAAATTTTATCTTTAAAATTAATTATCTCAAGAACTATACATGGTATCAAGCTGAAATTTTTTTGGGATAAATTATAAAAAACTATTCTTCCTTTTTTATTCAGTCAAATTTTTCTAGCTTTACAGGTTTTATTTTACAGGGCCGGAAACTTGGCCACTCTTTTTAAAAATGGAGCCTTAGCATTCTCATTATTACCATTTTTGGGACGGTGCTAGAGCATTCAAACTTTTTATTTAATTCTATGAGCATTACTCAAAAATAAGCCCTAAAAAATTTAATAAACTTTGGATTTTATTGAGGTTTTAGCCAATAGCGAAAACATCAATAAATTCTGAGCCTAAAATTAATGAGGGTGTAACAGTGATCAGAAACTTGTTTAAATATAAATTTCATAATCTTATTTCAGCAACTAAATTTGTTAATAATCTTCTTTTGAAAAAGTCATAGTAGGGTCTCAGGGTTCACTTTTGTAAATGGGTGGGTTTTTACGAGGAGATGGCTGGGAGGGAGCCTAGTGATCATCTAATATATTTTTTAGGTTTTTTCCAATCACAACTATAGCTACAATGCCATTTAAAAGTATTTCAAAAAAATTGATTATTTACAGCTTTTTCTGTAATTAATATTTTTGGCTCAAAATTTTCACCTCTTGATACTCAGTAAAGATTTCAGAATTTGTAGAGCTTTTTGGCCTTATGAGGCCAACTCTTTTTATTCAATTATTTTTTAGAAGGCATTGACCTATTAATTTTGTTTAAAAGTTTTTTTCATTATCAATTATACTCTTCTGATATTCTTGAATCTACTCACAAGTCACAATCCCTTTTATTGAGGTCATTATGGCTTTCTCTATCAATTATTTTTCAGCTATTTACAAAAAATAAAGATTTTTTTGCTTACAGCTACCCTTTAACATTCATAATAAAGGCTAAAAAATTTCAGAATTTTTTTAAAGCAATTGGTACTTTTTTCTCATGCTTGATTATTTGTACTGGAGAGGTGCACAACAAAAATCAAGAGAGTTTTGAATTTCATGTCATATTTTGGACTTAAAAAAATTATTTCATTAAAGTAATTAATTTTTATCAAACTAGATGCTTTGCAGTTTTTAAAAATATAAGTAAAATTAGGGTAAGTCAAAAAAATCATTCAGATATTAAGCTTTAAACCCATGTCAAAATTAGCCTTCTGCACCCTGTACACAACTGCTGTGAAGTAGGCTTGGAGTCACTTGTGTTAGCCCGAAGAACCAGAGAACTTCTCAGTTTGCTTGATGACTCTTGAATGAGGTTGGTTGGCTTGGGACAACCAACAGCTGCGCCCCACCTGTTGGTTGCCCCAAGCATGGTGGATCAACAGCTGACCTGTTGATTTCCTCCAGGCAGCTGTGCTCTCTGCCCCATGCAAAGAGCACTGTTGCATAGGTAAGCACAAGTCTATAGGAATCCAGAGTTAGATTCCCATAATCCTGTTTTTAGAAAAGTTTCAACTTAGTTCTTTTGAAGGTTGAAGCTCATTTAAACTTACTTACAGGCTTTGTTCCGTTTTGTCTCAAAAAAGTTTTTGCAACTTTCGATTGCTATACTGTTTTCAGTTCGCTTAAACAATGTCTTTATGATTTAGGTTTTTGAAATTGAGTCTACTTCTTTTGGAATCAGAAATTAGATTACCCAAATTAATCTCTCGATAGTCTTAACAGGTCTAAACATCATGTGATTGGTTGTATCAAATCATTTGGAATAATTTGAAGCAGATAAAAGGAGGAAAGATTTATGTAGAATTCTTGATTATTTCAACAAAGCCCAAATCTTATCTTAATTGATCGTTTAAGCAGCTAAACCTTTTAAACTTCAAAAAAAAATTATTTGCATTTAAGGATTAGTTCACCAAAAATAAGTAATATAATGCTTTTAGACATAAATGTCATGACCTTGAAAGGAGCTAATTTAAGAAAACGTGGCCCTTTTACTCCTTAGTTTTTGAGATCAAAAAGTATCTTAAGTTCTCAAATGAAGCCCAGCTATTTATGTATTCAGTTGGGTCTTGTTGAAAATTAATTTCTCTTACACCAGAGTCAAAACTAATTTAGAATATGTGTAATGCTTGTGATCAAAACAGATACAAATTTTAAGTAATTCCAACAAATAATTTGCAACTCATTATCTTTATACATGCTCAAATACCCTCTTTTTGCTCTACAATATTTTTCACTTTTGTAAAGCTCAGTCTTTT
>Ga0194133_10010686_pt1 | contig 10272 bp, 7 predicted proteins | sample TA2KigOf40mmetaG_FD_155448 | JGI IMG/M metagenome (GOLD analysis project Ga0194133, IMG submission 155448) | Freshwater microbial communities from Lake Tanganyika, Tanzania - TA2015055 Kigoma Offshore 40m | ecosystem: Environmental > Aquatic > Freshwater > Lake | place: Tanzania: Lake Tanganyika... | reverse complement strand
CGGCGGCGGCCTCGGTCATCCCGCAGATGGCGCCCGCGGCGTTGCCGAAGATCGCGCGCGACACGCGGTTGAGGCCCGCGACGTCGACCACCGCCGGCAGCATCGCGAGGTCGGTGGTGCCCACGTACGGCGCGGTCTGGCCGCTGGCGAGGGTCGACACCATCAGCTTGGGAAACCCGATCGGCAGGGCGCGCATCCCCGCGGTCGCGATCGCGGTGCCGCCGCCGCCGCCGAGGGAGATGACCCCGTGGATGCGGCCGGCGGCCGCGAGCTCGCCGAGGACCGCCGCGGCGCCGCGGCCCATCAGGGCCACGCATTCCCCGCGGTCGCGCCGCGCGAGCACCTCGCGCCAGTCCGCCCCGCCCCGCGCGGCGACGTCCGCCGCCGCCACGTCCGGCGCCACCGCGGGTTCGCCGAGCGAGCCGACGTTGATCAGCAGCGGGGTGTGGCCGCGGGCGCGGATGCAGTCCGCCACGAAGGCGTGTTCGGGGCCCTTGGTGTCGAGGGTGCCGAGGACGGCGATGGTGGGCATCGGGGAAGGGGTTGGGGGCAGCGTGGCGGGCCGGCGGGCGCGATTCGATCCCGGAATGCGGCGCTCAACCCGCCCCCGGCGGCCGCCAGCGGACGAGGGGCTGGCGCCCGGCCACGTACAGCGGGTGCCGCGGGTGCCCCTCGCGCGTCGTGCCGAGGCACCAGAGCTCGTGCCCGGCGAGGAGCCGCGTGACGGCCGCCGCGCGCTCCTGGTGCACGCCGCTCACGCCCCAGGCCGCGACCACCCGCCCACAGCGCGCGGCCGCCCGCAGGAGCTGGGCGTCGTTCTCCGGGCCCACGGGGTCCGGGTCCGCGCGCATCTCCTCGGGGTAGGGCGTGCGCAGGCCGAAGAGGTTCGCCATCCAGAAACCGTCGAAGCCCTCGCGCCGCGAGAATGAGGCGATCCGCGTCAGGGTCGGGTCGAGCTGGCGCTCGTCCGCCGTGCTCGGGTTGAGCCCGATCCAGAGGATCAGCCGGTCGCCGAGCAGGGGGCTCCACCGGTGGATCAGGGCGTAGCGGTGCCGGCGGTCCGGCGAGAAGTGGCACTCGTTCTCCATCGCTCAGGCCAGGATCTCGCGGAGGGTGTCGAGGTCGAGCGGCGGCGCGGCCTCGCCATCGGGCACGACGGCGCCGGCGAGGGCCGCCTTCTCCGCCTGCAGCCGGCGGATCTTCTCCTCGACCGTGCCCCGCGCCACCAGGCGGTACGCGATCACGGGCTCCGTCTGCCCGATGCGGTGCGTGCGGTCGATCGCCTGCGCCTCGACCGCGGGGTTCCACCACGGGTCGAAGAGGAACACGTAGCTCGCCGCGGTGAGGTTGAGGCCGAAGCCCGCCGCCTTCAGCGAGAGCAAGAACACCAGCGGCTCCGGGCTCTCCTGGAAGCGCCGCACGAGCCCGTCCCGGTCCTCGGTGCGCCCGGTGAGCAGCAGGTGCGGCACGTGGTCCGCCGCGAGGCGCTCCCGCAGGAGCTCGAGCATCTCGACGAACTGGCTGAACACGAGGACGGGGTGGCCCTCCTCGCGGAGCTCCTCGAGCTGCTCGACGAGCGCCTCCAGCTTGGCCGAGGGCGCGCCGCGCAGGGCGGGATCGGCCAGCCCGGGGTGGCAGCAGATCTGGCGCAGGCGGGTGAGGCTCGCGAGGACGTTGAAGCGCACGCGGTCGAGCGCGGCCGGGGTTTGCGCGCCGAGGAGCTGGGCGCGCGCCCGCTTGAGCTCGGCCTGGTAGAGGCGCAGCTGCTCGCCCTCGAGCTCGACGACGAGGTCCTTCTCCGTCCGCCGCGGCAGGTCCGCCGCGACCTGGGCCTTGGTGCGGCGCAGGAGGAACGGCCGCACGCGCGCGCGCAGGCGGGCGGGGGCCCCGGGATCGCCCGGCGGGTGGTGGCGGCGGAACGCGGCCTGGCTGCCGAGCACGCCGGGCAGGGCGAAGGCGCAGAGGCTCCAGAGGTCGAGCAGGCGGTTCTCGACCGGGGTACCGGTGAGGATCAGGCGGTGGTCCGCGTCGAGGGCCCGCGCCGCCTGCGCCACCCGCGCGGCGGGGTTCTTGATGAACTGCGCCTCGTCGAGGATCACCGCGTGCCAGCGCCGCGCCGCGAAGGCCGCCGCGCCGAGGCGCAGCTGGGTGTAGTTGGCCAGCAGAATCCCCGGGCCGGGGGGCGGCTCCACGTCGCCGCCCGCCTCGTGGCGCCGCGTGGCCAGCGACGGCGCGAAGCGGGCCGTCTCCGCCTCCCAGTTGCCGACCACGGACTTGGGGCAGACGACGAGCGCGCGCAGGGGTTCGCCCGCGGGCTGGCGCCCGGCCAGCCACAGCAGCCACGCGAGGGCCTGCAGGGTCTTGCCGAGGCCCATATCGTCCGCGAGCAGGGCGCCGAGCCGGTTGGCCGCGAGGAACGCGAGGAAGTGGAACCCCTCCAGCTGGTAGGGCCGCAGGGCCGCGCGCAGGCCCGCGGGGCAGGGCGGCGGGGGCGGTGCCGTCAGCGCCTCCGCGCGCGCGCGCAACCGGGCCGCAAGCTCCGCCGGCAGGCGTTCCGCGATCGCGCCCCGGCCGAGCTGGAGCGCGTGCAGCCGCACCTTCTCGCCCTCGAGCGCCGCCGCGCCCGCCCCGGCCGCGGGCAGGCCCGCCTCCGCGAGCGCCGCCTGCGCCCCGGCGTCGACGGTGACCTCCAGGCTGCGCCACCCCTTGCCCGGCAGCCGCACCAGCTTGCCGCCCGCGCGCAGCAGGAGGGCCAGCTCCGCGCGCGTCAGGCTCGCGTCCTCGGGTTTCAGCACCAGCGCCAGGTCGAACCAGTCGCGCCCCTCACCCGCCTCGGAGAGGTCGAACTCCACCCGCGCCCGCACGGGGCCCGCCAAAATGCCCCGCACCTCCGGGTCCGCCCACACCTCCACCGCGCGCGGCAGCCGCTCCCGCCAGAGCGCGAGGCGCTCGGGCAGATCGGGGCCGAGCCGGCAGGCCCAGGCCTGCTCGACGGGATCAAAGAAGAGCCCCAGCGCCAACGTCTGCCGCACCACGAGCTCGGGCAGCGCCGCATCCAGCGCGAACAACCGGTCGCCCGCCGTCGGGGGGGGCACGAGCGCGCGCCAGCCCTGCGGGGTCCAGTCGGTCCGCACCGGCGGCCGCTCCGCCTGCGCCCAGATCCGCAGCACGAGGCGTTCCCCCCCGGCCAGGGCGGCCCCGAGGCTGCACTCGACGCGGGCGCCGAGGGCGATGGTCTCCATCCGCGCGCCGAGCGCCGGGGGCAGGGCCACGGCCGCGTCCCGGAAGGCGAGGAGCATCGCGGGGTCCTCGGCGACCGCGGGCGGGATCAGCGCGGCCGCGGCCGACGCGCCATCGAGCGCCGGCGGGCCCTCGTGCACCACGGCGTCCAGCAGGTAATAGGCGGGGTGGCCCGGCAGGTGCAGGGCGCTCGGCGGCACGGGGCGGCCGGCGGCGTCCTCGAGGATGAGCCGGTAGTCGGTCTCGCCCGGTTCCGGGGCCAGCAGGCGGCGCCGCAGCGGTTCCGGGGCGAAGTGCAGCGGCCGGCCGGCGGCGTCCGTGACCAGTTCCCGTGCGCGCGGGTGCCGCAGGACGGCGTGCAGCCACGCCGCCTCCTGCCGCTGGCCGAGGCTGGGGTTCGCGCGGCCAAAATCCTCCACGTGCCGCCGCAGCAGGGCGAGGAGGACGGCGCTGGGGGCGTCGAGGTCGGTCTCCAGCCAGCGCTCGGCGCCGCCGGGTGCGACCACGGTGCGCCAGGCGTTGCGCCACGCGCCGCCCTCGGGCGGGCAGCTCTCCAGCGCGAAGGTGCCGGGGCCCACCCGCACCCGCAGGGGCCCCGTGGGCATCGTCCCGGGCATCGGCGCCCGGGGCGGCGGCGGGGCGGGGGCGAGGCGTTCGCGCCAGCGGGCCACGGCCGCGCGCCGCTGCTCCTCCGCGCCGCGGGCCGGGACGGGTCCGGGCTCGGTCGCGGCGCGCAGGAAGTCGGGCAGCGACGTCCCCGCCGCCCGCAGGTCCGCGGCCAGCTGCTGCCAGAATTCGCGGGGCGTCCGCGGCAGCGCCCGCCCGTCCGGCACCTGCCAGCCGCGTCCCACCGTTTCCCAGCCGAACAGTTCGCGCAGGGGCGCGAGGTCCCGGGCCTGGAGGCGGCCGTTCCGTTCCAGCTGGAGGAAGACGCGGAGGATCTTCCGGGCGAGCCCCTCCTCTCCCGGGGCGAGCGGGGACTTCAACCCGGCGGTGAATTCCCGCAGCAGCAGCGCTTCCCGTTCGGCCGGGGGCTCGTTGCCGGTGGGCGGGGCGACGGGTTCCGGCGCCAGTTTGCCCAGCCAGGCGAGGCCGAGCGCGTGCAGGTGCTTGCAGCGGCTCCCGAGGGGGCAGGTGCAGACGCCCATCCAGTGGTTGCCCGCCCGCAGCAGCCGCACCGTGTAGAGTCGTTCGCCCCGGACCGTACCCTCGACCTCGCGCTCGGAGCGCCGCGCCACGGTCTCCACCCGGCCGCGCCGGGCGTAGTCGACGCCCCGCTCCCGGACGACCCGCGGCATCGCCTCGAGGTACCGGCGCAGGGCCGGCGCGGCATCCGGCGAGTCGACGGTGGCGGGAGACATTCGGGCCATCGAAACGCCCCCGCCGCCCGGGAGCAAGCTGCCCGCGGCCTCCCGCGCGCATCTCCGCCTTGAACCCGCCCGGACCGTCTGCTTCCTCGGAGGATGGCCCGGAAGAACCCGTTGACCGACGCCGCCCTCGAGCAGATCGCGCGGCGCTTCGCCGTGCTGGCCGAGCCGATGCGGCTGCGGCTGATCCAGGCGCTCTTCGCCGGCGAACGCCACGTCGGCGCCCTCGTCGTCGCGACGGGCGGTTCCCAGGCCAACATCACGCGCCACCTGCAGCGGCTCACGCGCGCCAACATCCTCGCCCGCCGCCGCGAGGGCCTCCTCGTGTTCCACCGCATCGCGGACCCCACGATCTTCGCCCTCTGCGAGCTGGTCTGCGGGAGCCTGGAGCGGGAACGCCGCCGGCCCGCCCCGACCCCCGCCCGCCGCCGCTGATCCCGCGCGCCGCCGGCTCGCTCAGCGGTCGACGAAGGCCGGTTCCCAGCCCGGCGCCGCCGCCGGTACGCCCGCCGCGAGCGGGTAACGGTACAGCCGCCCCTCGTAGTTGCGCAGCACGATCGCGTCGTCGTCCACCGACTCCACGTAATCCGGGTTCAGCGGCACCTTCCCGCCGCCGCCGGGCGCATCGATCACGAACTGCGGCACCGCGTACCCCGTGGTGTGCCCACGCAGGGCCTGGATGATCTCGATCCCCTTGCGGACGCTCGCCTTGAAGTGCGCGCCCCCGGTGATCAGGTCCATCTGGTACAGGTAATAGGGCCGCACGCGCATCCGCAGCAGCCGGTGGACCAGCGCCTTCATCACGTCGACGTCATCGTTGATCCCCCGCAGCAGCACGCTCTGGTTGCCCAGCGGCACCCCGGCGAAGGCCAGCCGCTCGCAGGCCGCCCGCAGGTCCGCGGTGCACTCCCGCGGGTGGTTCACGTGGATGCTCATCCACACCGGCCCGTGCCGCCGCAGGATCCCGCACAGCTCCGGCGTGATCCGCTGCGGCAGGAAGACCGGGATCCGCGAGCCGATGCGGATGAACTCGACGTGCGGGATGGCCCGCAGGCGCGAGATCAGGTGCTCCAGCTTGGCGTCCGACAGCAGCAGCGGATCCCCGCCCGACAGCAGCACGTCGCGGATCTCCGGGTGCGCCGCGATGTACCGCAGGCCCTCCTCGTACTCGGGGTGGAAATTGTAGTCCTGCGCGTTGGAGACCAGCCGGCTCCGCGTGCAGTAGCGGCAGTAGGCGGCGCAGCGGTCCGTCACCAGAAACAGCACCCGGTCCGGGTACCGGTGCACGAGGCCCGAGACGGGCGAGTTCTCGTCCTCCCCCAGCGAGTCCAGCATCTCGCCCTCGGAGACGACCTGCTCGGCGGCCCGCGGGATCACCTGCTTGCGGATGGGGCAATCGGGGTCCCGGCGGTCGATCAGGTTGAAGAAGTAGGGGGTGATCGCGAGGGCCAGCTTCCGGTTGGCGTGCTCGCACCCGGCCCGCTCGTCCGGCGTCAGCTCCATCAGCTGCTCCAGCTGTGCCGTGGTCGTGATGCGGTTCTTCAGCTGCCACGTCCAATCGCGCCAGGTGTCCGCCGGGAGGTGCTGCCACAGGCCCCGTCCCTCGGCCCAGACGGCGCGGTCTTCAGTGTAAGGCATTGTCAGACCAGAGCGTTAGGGGGGCGCCCCCGGGTGTCAAACAACCCGCCGGTAATCGGCGCGGCCCAAGATTTGCCCGAAACCACTTGGCACGCCCGGAGCGACCGTTTTTCGTTCGGCTTTAATGTCCCCGCCGAAACCCGCCCTCCTCGCGCTCGAAGACGGTTCCTTGTTCCGCGGCCGCGCCTTCGGCGCCGACGCCACCGTCGCCGGCGAGTGCGTGTTCAACACCTCGATGACCGGTTACCAGGAGATCCTCACGGACCCCTCCTACTGCGGCCAGATCGTCACGATGACGGCCGTGCAGATCGGCAACTACGGGATCAACGAGGAGGACAACGAGGCCGCCGCCCCGCGCTGCACCGGCTTCGTGGTCCGCGAGCTCTCGCCGGTGGTCAGCAACTGGCGCAGCCGCCTCTCGCTGGGTGATTACCTCGCCCGCCACGGCATCCCGGGGATCAGCGACGTCGACACCCGGGCCCTGACGAAGAAGCTGCGGGTGGACGGCGCGATGAAGTGCTGCCTGAGCACGCGCCCGATCGCCGACGCCGAGGCCATCGCCCTCGCGCGGGGCTGGCGGGATATGGCGGGCAGCGACTACGTGCGGGAGGTCACCTGCGCGGCGCCGTTCGCGTGGCCCTCCGCGGACCGGGGCAACCTGCCCTACCTGCCGGTGGGCACGACGATGAACCTGCCGGCCGCGCCGGCCCGCCGCTTCCGGGTCGCGGCCTTCGATTACGGCGCCAAGTTCAGCATCTTCCGCAAGCTGGCCCACCACGGCTTCGATGTGCAGGTGTTCCCCGCCACCACGCCCCCCGAGGCGGTGCGCGAGCACCGGCCCGACGCCATCTTCCTCTCCAACGGCCCCGGCGACCCCGCCGCCCTGCCGTACATCCACCACACGGTCACTAACCTGCTGCCCGATTTCCCGACGTTCGGGATCTGCCTCGGGCACCAGATGCTGACCCACGCGCTGGGGGGCACGACGTTCAAGCTCAAGTTTGGCCACCGCGGCGGCAACCAGCCGGTGCAAAACCTCGAGACCGGCCGCGTCTCGATCACGGCCCAGAACCACGGCTTCGCCACCGATCCGAAGTCGATCGAGCAGCGCGGCGCCCGCATCACCGAGATCAACCTCAACGACCGCACGGTCGAGGGCCTCCGGCACAACACGCTCCCGGTCTTCAGCGTCCAGTACCACCCCGAGGCCGCCCCCGGCCCGAACGACGCGGATCCGCTCTTCGTCGATTTCTACCGGATGGTCGAGGCGCGCCAGGCCGGCAAGGTCTGAGCCGGCGCCGGTCGGTTCCGGCCCGGTGAACCCGGGGCGGAACGGCGAGGTCAGACCTCGTCGAATTTCCGCGCGAACAGGCCCTCGAGCTCGGCCAGCAGGTTCGCCGCGTCGGCGCCCGTCGCGATGAAGCGCACCTTCGCGCCCTTGCCCGCCGCCAGCATCATCAGGCCCATAATGCTTTTGCCGTTCACCTGCTCCTCGTCCTTTTCCACCAGCACCTCGGCGCGGAACTTGTTGGTGATGCGCACGATCATCGCCGCCGGCCGGGCGTGAATGCCCATCTTGTTCTGCACGATCAGCTCCCGGGTGAGGGAAGCGGTGGTCGGGCTGGCGCTGTTTTGGCTCATACGATCGTGGCGGGCCGGCCAAAGTCCCTTTCGCCTCCCCGGCTTGCAACCCAAAAACCCGGCGCCAGCGTCCCGCCTAATGCCGCCCGCCACCGCGATCATCGTGCCGTGCCGTCTCGAATCGACGCGTTTCCCGCGCAAGCTCCTCCACCCGATCCGCGGCAAGCCCCTCCTCCACTGGGTAGCCGAACGCATCGCCGCCGAGGCCCCCGAATTCCCCCTCTACTTCGCGGTCGATGACCCGCTCCTCGCCGACTGCGTCACTGCCGCCGGCTTCCAGGCCCTGACCACCAGCGTCGCCCACCAAAGCGGCACCGACCGCCTCGCCGAGGCCAACCGCCGCATCGGCGCCCGCCACGTCATCAACGTCCAGGCCGACGAGCCGCTCGTCACCGGCGCCCAGATCCGGGCTCTCGCCGCCCTCCTCGCCGGCGGGGCCCCGATGGCGACCCTCGTGACCCCGTTCCGCACGGCCGCCGACTTTCATAACCCCAACCAGGTCAAGGCCCTGCTGGGCGATTTTCCGGCCGGCCGCGCCGGGGCCGTCGGCCGCCGCGCCCTGTACTTCTCGCGCTCCCCGGTGCCGTACGCGCGCGACCTGCAGGGGCGGGTCGACGACGCCTGGGTGGCCGCCCAGCCCTGCTTCCGCCACCTCGGGCTCTACGCCTACGAGGCCGGGCTGCTGGACCGGTTCGCCGCCCTGCCGCCGGGCCGCCTCGAGCGGATCGAGAAGCTGGAACAGCTCCGCGTGCTCGAGAACGGCCTGGAGATCGCGTGCGACGTCACCGACGACCCCACCATCGGGGTCGACACGCCCGAGGACGCGGTCCGGTTCGAGGAATTCCTCGGGCGTTGAGCGGGCCGCGGGCGCCTAGAAGGTGCCCTTGACGCCGATCATCCAGAGCGAGCCGAACTCGATGCGCTGGCGGAACCGCGCCACGAGGGGCGTGCTGGGCCCGTAGACCTTGATGTCGTCCGGGGTGTCCCCGATGTTGCGGAGGTTGGCGAACACGGCGATCCCCGGGCGGAAGGTGTACTCGCCGCCGACGTCGACGTAGAGGCGCTTGGACCACCAGGTGAACGTGCCCGGCTCGATGCTGGCGCCGCTCGCGATCGCGGCGCGGCGCTGGGCCCCGCGGTAGTTCCAGTTGGCGCGGAGAGAGAGCTTCTCGCGGGTGAAGCTGAAGCCCCAGTTCGCCGTCCGCGGCACGAAGCCCGGGAAGGTCGCGGCCGCGGGCCCGAGGAGGCGCTGGGCGCTGCCGTTCGCGTAGACCTGCACCCCGCGGGCCCAGGCGGGGAGGAAGGTGAGCGGCTGCCGGTAATTGAAGGTGAGGCCCTGCATCCGCACCGTGCGGTCGAGGTTGGTCTGCGTGACCACCGGGTACTGGCCGTAGACGTTCGGGTTGAGGTCGTAGAGTTCCAGGAACTCCGGCGTGGCGGCGATCGTGGTGCTGCCGAAGAAGTTTTCGAAGTCGCGGCGGAAGGCGCCCACCGACACCTGGCCGACGCCCTGCAGGTAGTACTCGAGGCGCACGTTCACCGCGCGGGCGGTCCACGGCTTGATGCCGATGTTGTTGATCGTGATCTGGTCGTTCGGCGAGGGGTTCTCCGGGTCGGGCAGGGTGACGCCGCCCGCGTACTGGTTGAAGTCCGGCCGGCCCACCGAGGTCGACCACGAGGCGCGCGCGATCAGGTCCTCCCGCACGTTGAAGCTGGCGTTGAGGCTCGGGAACCAGCGCAGGTACTCCTTCTCGGCGTTGAAGCCGCGGTCGAGGAAGGTCAGGCGCGAGAACTCGAGGGTGTTCGCCGGGGCGATCGCGACCGGGCGGCCGTTGGCGCCGAGCACCGGGCGGCCCTGAGCGTCACGCTGCACGTTGCGGTTCGGGTCGGTGAACGGGCCCTGCGCCGCGAGGTTCGTCTGCTCCGCGCGCACGCCGCCGGTGAACCGCAGCCGGTTGCCCAGCAGGCCCAGGTCCGCCCGCAGGTAGGCCGCCGAGACCAGCTCCTCCGCCCACTTGGAGTTGGTCACGAGGTTCCGGTAGCCGGTGTTCGCGTTGGTGGTGAAGTAGGCCGGGTTATCGAGGTAGTGCCGGTAAAGCAGCTCGCTGCTCACGCCCTCGATCCGCGGGAACCCGTAGGGCGCGATGCGGCTGGAGAAGCTCGGGTCGAGGAACGGCCGCGGGCGGTCGTCGCTCGTCGGGGTCACGGTCGTGCTGGCGACGCCGTCGCGGCCGACGTAGGTGAAGGCCGGCACGAACAGGCGCTGGTCGCGCGCGGCCCGGCGGAAGTCGAGGCCCCCCTTCAGCGCGAAGGGCAGCGGGCCCCGGAAGGCGCGGCGGGCGTTCGCGTACAGGGTGTGCTTCACGTCGTCCGTCGAACGCTCGTT
>Ga0194133_10010685_pt1 | contig 10272 bp, 8 predicted proteins | sample TA2KigOf40mmetaG_FD_155448 | JGI IMG/M metagenome (GOLD analysis project Ga0194133, IMG submission 155448) | Freshwater microbial communities from Lake Tanganyika, Tanzania - TA2015055 Kigoma Offshore 40m | ecosystem: Environmental > Aquatic > Freshwater > Lake | place: Tanzania: Lake Tanganyika... | reverse complement strand
GCATCGTGAGCCGCGGCGGCGGCATCCTGGCCCAGTGGATGCTCTACCACCACAAGCAAAACCCGCTTTACACCCGCTTCGACGACATCTGCGAGATCTTCAAGCGCTACGACTGCACCTTCTCCCTTGGGGATTCGCTGCGTCCCGGCTGTTTGCACGATGCCTCCGATGAGGCCCAGCTGGCGGAACTGAAGACCCTCGGCGCACTCACCCGCCGCGCCTGGAAGCACGACGTGCAGGTGATGGTGGAAGGCCCGGGCCATGTGCCCATGGACCAGATCGAATTCAACGTGCGCAAGCAGATGGAGGAGTGCGCTGAGGCGCCCTTCTACGTGCTGGGCCCGCTGGTCACCGACATCGCCCCCGGCTACGACCACATCACCAGCGCCATCGGTGCCGCCATGGCTGGCTGGTACGGCACAGCCATGCTTTGCTACGTGACCCCCAAGGAGCACCTCGGCCTTCCCAACCCTGAGGACGTGCGCAACGGCCTAATCGCCTACAAGATCGCAGCCCACGCGGCCGACATCGCCCGCCATCGCCCCGGTGCCCGCGACCGCGATGATGAACTCAGCCGCGCCCGCTACGCCTTTGATTGGAACAAGCAATTCGAGCTATCCCTGGATCCTGAGCGGGCCAAGGAGTATCACGACGAAACGCTGCCGGCGGACATCTACAAGCAGGCGGAGTTCTGCTCGATGTGCGGGCCCAAGCATTGCCCGATGCAAACCAAGATCACCGATGAGGATCTGGTTGGCTTGGAGAAGGTGCTCGTGCAGCAAAAAAGTTAAGCTGCAAGAGTGAAGCGGGCATTGCCTAGAGATTGGATTCACATGATACCTAGTCTCTATCAGTACATGGTTTTGCTTCGTCAGAACTTATTTTACTGAAGTCGATGTGCATTTGCAACCGTAAATATAGCCCACAAAGTAATGCAAATTTAGTTACTTTAATTTATAGAAAGCCTTAATAGAATCTATCACTTTCTCACAGTCAACCCCGATCCATAGAGGTAGACGTAATATAGATTCTGACACCTTCCGAGTGACTGCTAGGTCTGATGAACGTACTTGATGCAACTGACTAAAATGAGAATCGTGCAACGGAACATAATGAAATACACAGCTGATATTTAGTTTCTTCATTGTATCGATCAATTCTTCGCGCTCATCCAAGCCACGCGTCAGCATGTAGAACATATGTGCGTTATGTTTCGCGTAGTCTGGAATATATGGCAGCTGAGCCTGGCCGATCCGCTCAATATCACAGAAAGCTTGTCGGTAACGATTCCAGATCGTCATACGCTTAGTTGTTATAATTTCTGCCTCTTCTATTTGAGCATATAAGAATGCAGCAATTAATTCGCCAGGTAGATATGAAGAACCAATATCAACCCAAGAGTATTTGTCAATCTGTCCGCGAAAGAACTTGCTTCTGTTCGTGCCCTTTTCGCGGATAATTTCTGCACGGTCAGCAAAGATAGGATTGTTGACTAATAGAGCACCACCCTCACCGGAGATAATGTTTTTAGTTTCATGAAATGAGTAACACCCTAAATCGCCGATTGAACCCAATGGACGGTTTTTATAGGTTGCCATGATGCCCTGCGCGGCGTCTTCGATTACAAGTAAATTATATCTTTTTGCAATAGACATTATAGTATCCATCTCACATGCAACGCCAGCGTAGTGAACTACTACTATCGCTTTGGTTCTTGGGGTAATTGCGTCTTGGATAAGCCGTTCGTCGATATTTAGGGTATCCTCTCGTATGTCAATAAAAACTGGAATGCCTCCACGAAGTACGAATGCATTGGCTGTAGAAACAAAAGTGTATGAAGGCATAATGACTTCATCTCCAGGCCCGATATCCGCCAATATCGCTGCCATCTCTAATGCTGCTGTGCAAGAGTGCGTAAGTAGAGCCTTGTGGCAGCCTGTCTTCTCTTCCAGCCAGGCATTGCAAGCCCTGGTGAAAAAGCCATCTCCTGCGAGTTGGCCACGTGCATGGGCTTCAGAAATATTATGAATTTCTCTTCCTGTTAAATATGGCCGATTGAAAGGGATCATTGCAATATACGTTTAATGCGTCTGTAATCAAATTCCTTCAGATTTGAGTGAAGAGGTATAAAAATAAATTCATTTTTTAATCTAATAGCATTTTTAAGTACAGACTTATTAAGTGACCCAAGATCTGGCAAGTTGGTGATTCCCGTCTCGACTCCTTGAATGAATAAATTGTCCTGAGCGATCGCAGTGTTGGTTACAGGAACAACAAATTGCCAAAAGGTGGAAGTCATATCACGATAGAACCTATTGAAACAAGAATTCTTGTTGCTATAATCATCAAATGCATTTATGGCGCAGTAAGCCATTGCTTTCCTCTTAAGGATTAGATCATCTAGTCTAGCAATGTGCTTTGTAATTGTTTTGACTTGAATCTTAGCGATATCTTCAAAATAGTAGTCGGGAAGGGGTTTATTAAAATCACAGCTAATCGAGGGTCCAATCAGTCTATCAAATGATGTTCGAGAGAACATCCTCAAGAGATATAGCGCTGGATATGTGAATAAACTAAATATATATCTTGAAAGAGCGGAATTCCAGATAAGTGTCCTAAGAATAATAAGCCTTATTCTTTTCGCAGATGGCTTGGTAAACTTTAATATCATGTCGGTAGCTTTCCTATATAACTCATTGTGGTTTGTCAGTATAAAAGCTCCGTTATAACCATCTACGTACTTCGTAATTGAGGCACTATAGATTGCAGCATCCCCGAAAGTTCCCAGCCGCTTCCCATTATGCTTACCACCTATATTCTGAGATATATCTTCTATTAAATACACTTGATATTTTTTGCATAAGTCTGATATGAGAGAGATGTCTGGAACCATGCCAAATAAATACGTTACTAAAAAACATCTAGGTTTCAATGAGAGCTCCTCTTCAAGCATTTCATAATCAGGGCCAAAATCTTCTAGATTAATATCTATAATCTTAGGCTTCAAGCCTAACTCGTGAACAATATGAAGCATAGGAGCAATATTAAAAGCTGTCATTAGTACTTCTGATTCAGGAGGCAGATTAAGACTCTTTAATACGGTATAAAAACATGTTCTGGCATATGGCATTAATATGCAGTGCTTAACCTCAAAAAAATTAGCTATAAACCTTTGTGAGTCACGACGCAAATCAGAGCGCGGTGCGCTGCATGATTGTCTTCTTAATATAGAAGTTACTGCAGCAATTATGTCTTGTGAAAGAGTATGATTAATAGATCCCCTGCTAATTGCCATGTGTAATAACCGTTAATAAATTAATGAGCGCTTTGCAATTCTATAAGCATTTGCCATTGTTAATAAGGCTACCGTACCACCCGGAATCGAGGGAAAGCCAGACGCGTCGATCACAAACACATTTTTTGCTCCATTAAGTTCACCATTTGTTTTCAAATCAGTCGGATTCCTCGGGTCATCTGTCATTGGCAGAGTACCTCCGTAGTGCCATCCACCGAGACGATTGCCGCGTACCATATCCGCGATAATATGGCTCAATGGCAAAGGTAGCAGATAGAGTCGATTAAATTTACTCAGAATTGCTCGTGCAATCGATAAAGATAGCGACATATTGTCATTGCTGCAGTTTTCATTGATATCAATAAACTGTTTTAAATGATTAGCATTGTATTGACTAATCTGACTGACTAATGTTGATTCAGGTCCAAGCTTCGAATGAAAAACGCTGATGGAAAACTTAAACAAGCCACGGACTCTTAGAAGAAAATGTCCAAAGTCATATGGTAATTTCCTGAGTATTGTATCTAATATGGTTGAATTCAGATTATTGATCTGCGTATGAGACCACAAGTTCTTTGTTGAAGGTGCACGATGCTCCATAAATATTTTACAAAGATCATCATTCAAAATAGATCGAACTTTGCTCGACTGCATCACTTCTCGACGACGGCATGGCAATTGCAGATAGAGTAGCAATATAATTCTCGCCATCTTAATCTTATATGTCCTTGATCCATGACCAAACAGACTTCTATCGACAATCGACGTTGTATTTATGCACCCTGCACCGATATAAATACGATCAAAGGTCAGAGCCTCTACCTGACTATTTTGCTGAATCTTCGTTAGCACTTTATTCCCAGTGGATTCAAATTCAAGTACGTAGCTATTGCTCATATATGTAATACGACCTTCTTCGCTCCATTTCCGAAAATCATCTGCAGGATCAAATGGGATCTCCTTAGGTGCTATTTTGCTTAATGCTAATCTAGGGGCACCGATATATGTATTACCCTCAATCTCTACATCTTCAACTATCGGGTAGCAAGAAAAATACTTATGTAGCTCATCTTCTTGTTGCCAAATATAGAGTGATGACAGAACTGTATTATAGTCTTGTGCGGTAGGCCTGCTTTCAAGTGGCCAATCATGCATATCAGAGTCTCTAGGCTTAAGAATCGATCCACTATAAACCTTTGCAAATCCACCAATTGCGTGACTAGAGCACATTCTCTTGGTAATGAGTTTAACAGGCCACCTGTCATCATTCAGACCGTAGACAAAATTACTACCTTTATATGATGTTGAATTGGGGACTTCGTAATTTGGCTGTCCAAGGTAGCTTTTCTCCAACCCTATGTCTATCACAGTAACAGAAACAACTGGATTTTCCATCAGTGCCAAGCAAGCACCATACGCAGATAAGCCTGAACCAATGACCAGTACCTTACAATTATTAGAGCGGGTATTGTTCTTCTCCATATTTACAGGGAAAGTTGTTTGACTGGGGTACATGGGTTGCCAGCACATAGATGTCTAGAAGGCATTTGCCCGGACACGACTGAGCCAGCACCAATAAAGCAGTCAGCTTCAATAATCGCCCCAGGAAGTATTGTAGTATTCACTCCAATCCACGCCCCACTGTCTATTCTCACAGGCTTTACCTGATGATAATAACTAGAAAGTAATGAAGCTGCTGGCGATATAGTGTGCGTTATAATAGTGCAATTATGTGATATTGTAACGTTGTCGCATATCGTAATTAAGCTAGGAAAGTTTGTGTCTACAGCCAAATTAAATCCAACGTAGCAGCCCGTCCCAATTCTGACCCCACAGAGACGCAGCAAGACTACACGCAGGCTTGAGATCGGAATGACATTCATGCCTAGCATCAGCACATATCGGCGCAGTCCTGCTGATAAATAAAAATAAAGTGTATTCGTATCTAGCGTCATTGACTAATAATCACCACAGGCAGCAATCACTATTCCCAAAACCAGGAGGAAAATCCCAAGTGCCTGCCCTTTGCTCAGCTCCTCATGCAAGAATAACGTGGCTAATATCGTCGTGACCATTATTGCTCCGGCTTGAATTATTGGATATACTATTCCAACCTTGACCTTTGGCATTATATAAAGCCACCATAAGATTGACATGCCCGTTGCAATTATCCCTGAAACTACATAGGGGTCGATTGCGATCTTTGATATCCCTCCACCGTAAATACGGATATTTAACTTGTAGAAATAGTCGAGCCTCCATTTTAAAATTACGTTGGCACTGCCAATTAGAAATGCACTCGGAATTGCCAACAAAACAGACTTCATTGCCCATCCACCAATGTCCCGACCCATATTAACTCTCGTTCACGCCTTTCGAGACTGGCTCTGATAATGTTGCAACAGAAATGACATCCCGGAACTACCGGAGTTTGTTTTGAATCAATTCTTTGGCAATATAATAGACTCTTATGCGGCACCAAGCAACTATCAAGCTCGTGCTACCAACTCGATAATCGGCAGCGAGTTGCTCGATCTTCAACTCCTCCATAGATCAATTTACGCAAGCTTGTATCGCTAGAACTTTACTTCACTACCATAACTAACTCTGCTTATACATAGTTAATGCATCCTAGAGCTGTGCTCCCGAATATACTCATTTATTTCTTTACGAGCAGAAAAGATAAAGCATGCTCTAGCTAAACTTATCTTGCCTTAAAATAAGATTATTTCAAGTAAAGTACCCAAGTCGGTATTTTAGTCTTGGTATTCACCCATTGTGATTGTAGCACTTGCATCCAATTTTATTAGTATAAAAACTGTATCCCGCTCATTTCATACCAGATCAATTTCTTGCTACCTTTTGCTCCCATCGTCAGCTATTCCACATGTTTATGTCTTTATGTCAATCGTTTCTATTAATTTCACTAGTTGTCCCTTTGAATTTGCTCGCCTAGTCACACGCTTTTCGTTGACTTGGTCTTTGCTTATAGTTGTTATTTAACTTATCAGTTCGGCGTGCGACATCAACTTCCTTAACTGGTGCCCATTCCTATTGCCCCTTGCTATTCCAGCCATCGAGTACCTCTGATGCACACTTGTAAGCTTATTCTTTTTCGCATTGAACAACTATTCGTCGACATCATCAGAAATTTTCAGTACACCTTTTGCTTAAGTTCCACAAAGTGGATCATAAGTTATCTCCTGATACGTTCGGGGATCTCTAAATTGCCTCACTATTTCAACCGATTATACTATTTAGAGCCAGGAAATCCCTCTTGCTTTGAACCTATGGTGCTTTTTTGACTCCTTTTCACCTAATGCTCTGCGGATATCAATACTGCTCTCGTTCTAATTAGCCAGCATGTGCATGATATAGAAAATAATGAGATATTTCTTCGTAACCACATTTTTTATAGAAGGCTCTTGCACTGTGATTTGTTAATTGAGTTTTCAATGTTATTTTGTATATACCTCGAGTCCTACTGATCTGTTCGGCTGAATTCAACAACCTTGTCCCATACCCTTGGCCTTGCATCTCCATGCAAACTGCCAGCAGTTCAACTTTGCATTCATCTATGCCTAGGCTAAGACCTATAAGTCCAATATTCGACAAGCCGCGCTTTGCCACAAGTATCTCAGTCTCCGGCCTGTTTTTCAAAAGTTTTTCTATCCAGAGACTATACAACTCTTTATAATCTTTACTACTCATGAGTGGGTCAGTATTAAAGCGCGATTCTCTGCCACTTAACCACACTAACTCTTTGATTTCATCAGTAATAGCATCTAATTCATACCTCACTATGTCATTACTGGCTGCTGATTCCTCGCTTGACGATATATTCTTTTCGTAGCTAACTAAGCCACCTACGTCCTCTAAGGTGTATTGGCCAACTGCCTTTCTTCTGAGGCATTCTGAACTATAGACATATACCATCTTGTATTGTCTACGGTGGGCCAACTCAAGTGCGATGTCAATAGCGTCTGCATCACCAAGCGAAATAGAACCCACCTTGCAATTAAAGAAATTACTGTCCCAATTGAGATGTTTCAGATAATTATTCAAACTCTGCAACCTCATCAATGATGTACAGAGGTCTATTTTTGACTTTTTCAAAGGCTTTCTCGATGTATATACCAACAATTCCTAGCATAAAGATATTGAGACCAGCAGTCAGCCACATTGAAATAATCAGGCTTGCATAACCAGCGACTTTAATTGAACCTGTAAGATACCCTAATAGATAAAAGCAACCGATGAGGGTTGCCAGACCAGATAGGATTAGACCCGATTTTGCTACAAGGCGTAGTGGCTTCCCAGAAAAGTATATTATGTTGTCAAAAGCTAAGTTTATTAGCCTTTTGAAATTATACGTAGATACTCCATCCGCTCTGTTGTCATGCACTATATCTACACTTGTTTTTCTGAAGCCTACCCATTGCGCCATTGCAGGCAGATAACGAACATTGTCGTTCATACTTTTAATGGCATCTATAACCTTTCTATGGTAAATGCCAAAGTTCGCGATCCTGGGATCCTGCTGTGTATTGGTTAGATAGCTAAATACTGCATAAAAAGCCTTTGAACAAAAACGTTTTGCCAGACTATCTTTTCTTGACCTTCTTCTCCCGCAAACAATATCGTAGCCCTGTTGAGCCTTTTCGTACAGTATAGGGATTTGGTCAGGTCGATCTTGAAGATCGCAATCCATAACAATTATCCAATCACCGCATGCAGCATCTAGCCCTGCCGCAATTGCATAGTGCTGACCAAAGTTTCTGCTAAGGCGTATTCCTTTTACGTGTTTGTGTATACTGCACGCTTTTTTAATTTCACCCCACGAATTGTCTGAGCTACGGTCATCTATTAGGATGATCTCCATGTTCTCTGCCAATACCGCAGCTGATCTGGTAATCTCTTCAACTAATCTATGCAAGGTTGCTTCTGCTTGAAAAACTGGAGACACAATCGTTATCATAGCCATGGCTGTCTTCTCATATAACTGGAATCTAGCATTAACGCCTCCGCTCTCTTTCCATTGTTTCTGTCGAAGATAAATATTCTAATTGCTGAAATTTTACCCATCAAATGCATGTTGAATTCTCGTTCATAGTATTTCGAGCCATAAGCCTAATTGCCGTGGCGCAATTGTTTGAAGCAGTTGGCGCTAAATCTATTTCTCATTATTAACGCACCTCCTATTTCGTAGTTTGGACACTCTTTGTAATTCTGACTTATGAATTTAAATAATGCATTGTTTGTCACCGAAATCCTGGCTGTATCACCGAATGCATCGTCATTTATGATGACGACGGTCACCTTGGAATTCTTAATTAAACTTATTGCTTTATTCTGAATCTTTTTGTTTCTTGGAAGTGACATATAGATGTCCCATATTGGGCTGCGTACTCCCATCATTGCGTAGAGTGTTGGAAATGCCGGTATCGCTAGGAACCTTTCTCCACCTATTTCTTTAATATACTTCATAGTTGTGTTAGCTATTTCTTGGCTTGCAATTATGTCGCTTTCATTGTCTACCTTAATATTCACGCAGGCCAATGTGCCCCTGACACAATGATAGATTGCTTGTTGTCGTAGCGCCACCCTTACTGTTATCAGGGCGACAGCTGCATAGCAAATTGAAGTTTTTAACAACCCTTTCCGAGTACACCAAAGCGTTACGCCTAGTAAGATACCCATGCTTGCAGGGCCAATGTGCTCCAGGTCAGACCGATCAATTGCATAATGTAGATATCCTGAGGTTGTTGCTGTCATCGCGAGGATCTCTGGTGAGAGCAATCTTCCTTTGCTGCACAACACCGCTATCATTACTACACATCCGATCCCAATCACGAATAGCCCCATAAATATAAATCCGACTATCAAGTGACCGTCGGCTTCGGTTATTGGCATGCCTGCGCTTATCGTTAACCATGGCAAAGGCCAAGGCAATGGATAGTTAGTTTTGCCCAAGACGAGAAGTTCTAACCATTGCTGTGTGATTTTTGGTATGTATTCAGCCCTTGCTAAAGCGATAATTATAAAGGGAATAATGCCGATGCAAAAGCCAGCTATTCCGAATGCGCATCTTCGAAGAAAAGATCCAAAGTCTCTTTGTTTTAGCCACATCCATCCGTTGACTATCAATAATGAGTATGCTGTGTAAGCTGCGTGATTCCTGCCGAAGAACATCAAGGTTCCTATGGCTACACCGGCAATCAATGCTCCTTTGGCTGTAGGTCTTGTTAATGCCAAATAGCAAGTTGCATAACAAGCGCATGGAGCTACTACGTCCGTAGCTCTGTAGTATGGAAAAGTCCATATGCTCAGGCTTATAGCTAGTAGCGTTAGGGTCATCAGGCTTTTTAGTTTGCTTACGCCCTTCTGCTCTGACATTAGCCAGCCCCCTATTACTCCATAGGAGAGCGCGGTAAATACTGTTGATGATATTCGAGCCATTCTATTGGAATCACTTCCTGTTAATTTAAATATTGCAGCTGTTATATAATAACGACCTGGCTCATAGGCTGAGAAATCTAATCCAGGAATTTGTCCTTGGCTTGCTTGTTGTGATCCGTACCAGTAAAAACCTTCGTCTGCCAAATTGAAGCCATATCTTCCATGCAGAATCCATAGGCTTAATCCGCTGATAACTGCAGTCCAAGCTATGTATAAAAGAGTATCTGTGGTTTTTCTTCTCATTAAGAAGCCCCTGCTACTGCAGGGGCGCGACGTTGGCTTTTCACAGTGAGACGACATTCCCCAGCTGCATTTTGTACTGTTTCAAAGGGCCTTCGCCTTGGCCACCACATTGTCGACGGTGAAGCCAAACTTTTCCATCAGCAGCGGGCCAGGGGCGGAAGCACCGAAGCGATCGATGGAAACGGTGTCGCCTTCAAAGCCGGTGTACTTGTGCCAGCCGAAGCTGCTGGAGGCTTCCACCACCAGGCGCTTGCGGCAGGCGGCGGGCAGCACGC
>Ga0194133_10010683_pt1 | contig 10273 bp, 7 predicted proteins | sample TA2KigOf40mmetaG_FD_155448 | JGI IMG/M metagenome (GOLD analysis project Ga0194133, IMG submission 155448) | Freshwater microbial communities from Lake Tanganyika, Tanzania - TA2015055 Kigoma Offshore 40m | ecosystem: Environmental > Aquatic > Freshwater > Lake | place: Tanzania: Lake Tanganyika... | reverse complement strand
AGATTTGAGTAATGGTGGCTCATTTACTGGGAGATACGAACCGCTGTACCAATCTCCACCAAATTTTGCACAGGCCTCCACACCAACCAAGGGAAGGTTCATAACACAAGTTTTACCCTGCAAACTTGACCCCGTGATCCTGAGGTACCCCAAACTCTAAAACCTAAACAGATCACTGGAGAAAAATCTTTGCTTTACAAAAAATGCATTGTATTTTTTCTGAGCAGTGCCAGGCCCCAGTTGGCTAGTTTAGTATAAATTGTTTTTTCTCCTTTTAAAATTATGAAATGCAACTAAATTGATCAATTTTTAACTTTTCATCAGAGAATATGGCAAACATGAGCTTTTATGTGAAGAAGACAGACTTATAGAGGATCATTTTTCAGAACATTCCCTCAAAAGATGTTTTTGTGTTTCAATGAAAATGCTCTTAGAATTCAGCTCTCTTCAAAGGTACTTGCAATTGGTAACTAAATGATCAATCATGCAATTCTTATCTTGAAACATTTTACCATAAAAGAAGAATTTCCCATCTTGGTAAAGGATGAGAAATTATTTTTCTGAAAAACAGTTTCAGTTAAAACAGAGTGTCTTTTGGTTTCCATTATGTTTCTAAATTTTGATATTGTTTGAAACATTTGAAAAGTTGAACCCTTTTTGTAAATGAACTTACCTAGGAATATTGGACTTTCTAGCACTAAAACTTTAGTAATTTTGAAAGCCTCCTGCACTTTTATCAGGGATGATGATGTCCAATAATGAAGATTATCTGTCCAATCATGTGACAAATTTGGATCAGTAATGACAAAAGATGTGAAAGTACAAGTGATTTATTGAGTCATCTGCCAAAAATGAAACAGATCAAGAATGTCAAAAATGTTGTCAATACGATTTTCCTTCTACTGATTTTTACACCAAAGGCAGTTTTTTTCGAAAACTTTTTCTCAATTTTGAAATTTCCTCTAGATGTCTGTAATCCATCCCAAGCGAAGTTAGGGAGGAGTTTAGAAATTTTGTATAGGGATCTTTTTAATAATGCTTCACATCCCGTGTGTGTCTGTCTGTCACCTCATTCTCCTCCCACACCAGTGAAGCTAGAGGCCTGAAAATTGGCATGCATAATTTTTACATTGATGGCTCCAAAGTTACAGATCAGATTTTTGATATTTGGCGTAGAATCTGAGATATTTAAGTTCAAAGTTTTATATTTACGTCTTTGATAGCTCACATAGTTTCAAAGTTAATGAAAAGTGTATTAAATAATATTTAGCTAAAAATGTTGTTTTATAAACTTTTCTCTAGCTTTAAAATTGACGGAGCCATGAATTTTTTAAGAAGCCAGGTTGCTTGGGAGGGTGAGGTATTTTTCCCCGAGCAAAAAATACTTGTTTAATTAATTTTTTTTTATTTTTCGAAATTCTTGAAATTTTTTTTTGAGAATTATTGGCTATTCTAACCTAACTTACTTTTTTTACTTTTTTCAAGATAATGAATTTGGGCAAATTTCTATAGGAAAACTACATTTGGAAAAACTGCATTCAGGAGAAACTTGCACTTGCAAATTTACATAAAAATAATGTGATTTTAAATACAATTGAAAATCAACCGAATAGAGACAAAAAAATAAATGCTCATTCTCGCAAAATTCTCGATTCTCTCTCTGATTGTTGATCTATTATAAAGCAAGAGCTTTTTACAAAACCTTTGCCTTTTTCCCATCAACCTTTGAAGAAAAAGGAAGAAACACAAGCCTGAGGAAAAATTTCAAAGTTGTGAGGTTAATAAATTAGGTAAATATATATACATTCTATAAAGACCAATTGTTTTCATTATTTTAAAAGGATCAAGTTATTTAATGACTTTTTTGGTTAAATAGTTATATTTTTACTGATAAAAGCTCAATTATTTAGATAAGAGTATCAGTGGATTAAACTGATAAATCTGTAAGAATGGAATCTTTTTCTAGAAGATTTTTTTCCTTAGGTATAAGTAATCGAATCTGGCCCTTTAAAACAATAATATAAATTAAATAGACTGGTACTTTTTGTGTGGGGAAAAATAACTTACCCTCCTCAGCGACCGATTCACCCCCAACCCAAACCCAAGGCCAAGACAATTCCTATCCAATTACATGGAGCCTTTCTAAGCCACCAGATACCAGATCAACTTTGCAATCATAACTCTATCTTTTTTTTCTACCTCTTTCTTTGATCTCAAAGTTTTAAATCTAGAGAGCTGCAATTTTGCATGAAAACAGCTTGAATCAAAACCAAAATATTACTTTCGATACACTTTAGTCTAAAATGAAGCCTAAAGCCAGCATTCAGGTTTACTTTTACCCCAAGCTTAAAAAATGAGGTCGATAAGCCCTCCATCTTTGACCTCAAATTTCTTTCTCTGTTTTAAAGCTAGAGAGCTGCAATTTTGCATAGAGACAATGATTTAAATGTTAATATTTATAAACTTTACTCCAAAATGAAGCACAAAGCCAGTATCGAGGTTTTCATAAACCCCAAGCTTAAAAAAGGAATTATTTCAGTTTTTTGACGTTTTCAAAAGTTTTGCTGTTTTTCACCATTTTTAAATGATGATGAAAAAAGCATTGTTATTTGAACTTAAATATCTCAAGTTCTAGACAAAATATCAACAAACTTTTAAAACATAAAATGTGCATAATGAATTTATCTTTCCAAAAATCTAAAAATAGCTCAGGAGGGATAATAATCAAATAAGTTTATTGGGAAAGATGATACTTTCTGCTTCTTAGGTGTCTTTTGAAGAATTTTGAATAACCTGCTACAATGCAGATGTTAATAAATTGTCCCTGGAATAAACCTTGTTTTGATGTGGTTCTTTGCATATATGAGAAGACTTTTATGTGATTATCCAATCAATTTAATTGGCTCAAGATATGAATGAAACAAAACTGAGAAACTTTTTAGGCAGTAAAGGCAAAAAAACTTTTCTTGCAGCATATATAACTTAATGAAAGAAATGTTTTGACTCAAGAGACTGACGTAAAATTATGTGTACCAATATAACTTGCAGGGAATACATTTTTGTATAAAGCCATTAAAGATTAAATTGAGAAGTCAGTCAGGAATTCAAGTTTTGATTTACTGAAAGCTTTGGTTCTATAACATTTCATAATGAAGACAATTTTGGTTGCAAAAAATACTGTTTTATTACAAATGCTACTTCCTAGCACTGCAAAAATGTCTTGCTTAAAATTCATATATTATATTTTTGAATTTTTTTTCCTAATATGTTGTAAAAGCATCAATCCTTACTAAGACAGCTTAAAGGTTAGTAAAATAAGGAATTGATTGAAAGAAAAGAAGCTTATGTTGAGAAACGTGTACACCAAATGAATTTATGAAGGCTGGTCATGCAAATTCTAATATTGAAAACCTAATTTGGAACTATATTTTGCAGATTTTAAGCCCTCTCTGACAATATAAATCATTGCTTTCCATGTTTAGGAAAAAAAGGTTTTTAAAAATGACCCTGGTCTCCAAAATCCCTATTACCTAAATTCATATATATAATATTTCACTACTTTTAAGGCTCTATCACAGAGATTAGAGATGGGCCTTGACCCGACCCGACCATACTTTTGACCCGCTGTAAATAAGGGGGCCAACCTGCCCTTGAACCGGATATTTTTTGACCCTACCCGGTGAGATTTTTTTGACCCGAAGGGAAAAAATTGAAAACATTGAGGTTTTTGGGGGAAATTTTCCAGATTCATAGTTGGCTAACCCAACTCGACATGGGTCAAAAATGACCCAGTCCCATCACTAACTGAGATAAATAGTATTTATTTCAAATGGGTATCAAGAAATCTAATATCATACCACTAGATTTTATTTGTGTTGAGAGTTGAGGTTGATGTTGAGGGTACTTGACTTCCAAAAACTTGGTAACCTCAACAAAAAGAAACTAGAGTCTTAGTTAAACAAAAGAAAAGTTAATTAAACAGAATAGAACCATTTACTGTATGAATCATAAAGCTTTAAAACTTTCTATCAATTCTTGATTCAGCAAGAAACCTCATTACTTATAAATATTGTATTATTTGTAGAAAAGTAGCTGTCCTTTTTCACAAGATTAATAAAGTATGGTAGATTAACTTGGCACATAAAATGATGTGAAATATTCTAGCAGAAGCAGATGCTCTTTTCCTTCAACAGTTTATTCATTCAGTTTGGTAATGAAGTGACAGACTTTTCTTGAAACTATTTTTTTACTCACTTCTTCACATTGAGTCATCAAGGTGTGAGGAGGAAAAGGTTTATGAAGGTATTTCTTACCCAAGGGTTAAATCCTCTCAGCCAAAAAAGATGCTTTATCAGTAGATTAATTATCAAAATCCCGAAAATGGGCTGAAATAAAGTGGATCTAAATTCTAGCAGTTCTATCACTTCCATGGCTTCTTGAAGCTGTTCAAGTGTAAGGATATCACTTTATCTCAAAGGAACTGTTTTGTGAACCATGATATTGATTTGGTGTTGAAATTCACATTTTGGAGTTGATATGATGCAAGTTTCTTAAAGTTTTAGGGATAGGGATTATCAAACTTCATTGCTGATTTATTGATTCTAATTGGAAAAACTGCACTTAAAAGCATATTTATGGAGAAAAATTGATGTTTGAAACATCTGATTAACTATTTTTATTAACTGAAGGGAAAATTGTTTTGTTGATTGTTTGCAGATCGGGAAAGTGAAGATGATCTTCATCAACCTTCTGAAAAAAAACTATTTGTTTGGAGGTAAAACTTTTCTTAACAGCCTTTTGGATTATAATTAGTTTTATGCTTTTTTTTCTTCATATTCAAAAGGCATCATCTTAGTGGCCCTCTTTCCATGGCTCACTGCAGCTGACAATGAAGATGAGGTACTCAACAATTTTCTTTGTTTTAAAAGCTTCTCAAAATAAGACTTCAAGGAATTCTCAAAAGAAAATATTCTTTTTCAAAAAGGGGGAAAAGGGCCCAAACTGCACTCATCTATATCTCATTTAATGACCTATTTGTAATGTAAAAAGTGTTTAGATGTTAGTAAAGTAAAAAACTTTATGCAGAATTGGTTTTCTATTCTTACTTTATATTATATGGAAAAGCAGATAGAATTAACATTGGATGAGTCTGTTAAAATGTGATTAAACTACTGATGGGTCCAGGTCAAAAATTTTTGACCCGGGTCGTGTCCGGTCAATTTATTGTGGCTCGAGTCGGGTCAGCCATTTATGGTTTGGGTTTGAATTTTGAAAATTTCCTCTAAAAACATAAAAAAATTTTATTTTTACCCTTCGGGTCAAAAAAATTGCTTCGGGTCGGGTCGGAAAGTACCCGGGTCAAAGCCGTGTCGGCCTCTTATTTACTGCGGGTCAAGAGTAAGCTCAGGTCGGGCCGGGTCAGGGCCTATCTTTAGATTAAACCCTCTTACTCAAGACAAGAATCTGAACTAAAGCACCATAAAAAGGGAAAACGTCGATTCGCCTACTGTCATTTTGCCTGCGATGATTCGCCTTCTACAAAGATTCGCCAACTGCCATTCTGACTACTGTCATTTTGCCTACTAGGTTAGGTTTGGTTAGGTTAGCAATGATAGTAGGCGAATCATCGTAGGCAAAACGACAGTAGGCGAAGCATCCGGTAGACAAATGGACACGGTATCCCATAAAAACAATATCAGCAAGTCACTGTAATAAAGAAATTATTTAAAATGGCTTACTAATGTAAAGGTTTTTGTTTAGGCACCACCCCCACGCTTGGTAAGGCGTAACTTCCTCCGATTTGGAAAACGTCATGATTCAGGAGCCTTTTGGCATGAAAAACCAAATCAAAATACCGAGGATGAACTACATTCTGTCATGTGAGAAATTCATAAGACCAGAGTCGACTCATTGCTGGAAGGGATATGAAAGACTAAAAATTAGCTTCTGAAATTTCCTTGAATTTTATTCAACTAAATCTTGAAAAATATCCCAGCTGCCAAAAATATGACACACTGTATGCCAACTTTCAGGTGTATCCACCTGCTTTCAGGTGTATTGACCTGTTTGCACGTGGCACACCGAAATACACATGTTAATGGTGGAAATGTGAGTCAGGGTGCCAAAGTGGTAACAAGCTGGAATTCTATCCCAGCAGCCCGTGTTCGACTCCAGCCCGGGTAAAATACCACAAAAAAATAGAACAAACCACCCAGTGTGCCTTTAATAACTACAGAAGTTGCAAGGCGTACTTAAAAAAAAAGTTGACGTCAACTGCCATAAGAGACATGTAAACACCTTAAAATCATAGTACTCCATTCCAACGTGCTTACACAGTCTTATTTTTGGTTGGGAAAGGTATGGGAGGAAAAAGATTATATAAACTAGAAGCAGGACAGATACTGGATATTTGTTTTTTTATTTCATTCGAAAGCCTCCTCTTATAATAGTATAAAATGTGAACAGTACAAAAGTAGCGAGTCTGATGTTGTGGTCTGTTGTAGTGATGGGTCCGAGTCAAACATTTTTGACTTGGGTCGGGTCGGGTCAATTTTTTGTGGCTCGGGTCGGGTTGGGTCAGCCATTTATGGTTTGGGTTAGAATTTTAAAATTTCCCCTAAAAATGTCATTTTTTTCAATTTTTTTCCCTTCGGGTCAAAAAAAATTGCTTCGGGTCGGGTTGGAAAGTACCCGTGTCAAAGCCGGGTGGGCCTCTTATTTACTGCGGGTCAAAAGTAAGCTCGGGTCGGGTCGGGTCAGGGCCCATCTCTAGTCTGTTGACAGTGAGGGAGTTGACATACAAACCCAGTGGATGACCTTCCCAATCAAGACTAGAATCAATACTGAATTGTTGATTGACAGAACAGTAGCCCTTTTTATAGCTTCAAGTTCAATCATCAGAAAAATGTTGGAAATAAGCAAAGTAATGGGTGTTTATTTGTGAAAGAGCTGGAATCAAAAGTCTGAGTATTCCAACAATAAACAGAAGTGATTTTGTCAAGTCAATGTAAAACTCCTTCACCATTTAACTTTTTTTAATGAATTTTTAGTAATGTTTAATGATTTTTCAGGTCTGCATCTGACCTACCAACCTCCAAGGACAACAATCCAACCCAACTTGTAGGACAAAATCCATTTTGGAAAAGAGGAAAGGAAAACTTTCTCAGGTCAAAACAAGCCATCTTAGAATATAACAAGTAAAACTTATCAATAATTTCTCTTCAGGTTTGGAAAGAGGGAGTTTTTGGATACACTTCTAAACAACTTGCTTGTCTCAGATGCAATTGAAGAGAATGTTGACAAAAGAGCCAAAGACTTTCTTAGATTTGGCAAATAATTCAAAATGCCTTTGAAAGAAAAAACTGTTGACCCTTTTTGAGCCATCCAATAGAGGGACTTTTAGTTTGAGAATAATATAAAATGCCTTTGATAATTTGGGGGTAACCAATGTGGTAAATTAAATGTGGGATATTATACCAAGAATTGTTTATTCGCCAATGTTGTGTAAAAGAGGTACCTTAGTGCATAATTCATCTTGTTGCCCTTGTATGTGAAGACAAATAAAAGTGTGAGCACCTCAAAATCAAAGTTTCAATGAGAAACTAAAAAAATCAGTAAAATATGCAGACTAAGAAAATAAACTCATGATTTAATGGTTTCCATTTTTGGGGTCATGGCACCTGGCTGGGGATTTGAGGTTCAGGGTTCAAAATCTGACACCAGGGCCAACCCTAAACCCCTGGACTTCCACAAAAAATGATACCCAATCAGAACTGAAAAGTGTGTCTTTCATGACCAAGAGTATATTGAAATTGAAAAAGCATTTCAACAATGGCAAACATTTGCATTAAAGTAAGTTCAAAATTATGTTTTCCAAATACTGAGTTTGTTTGTCCAAAGGAAAGTTTTTCTCAAAAGTAAAAAGCTTTCAAATTTACCTTCATACAACCCTGCTTAGAATATGGAATCGAACTTAATATTTAAAATGTTTTCCAAATACTGAGTTTGTTTGTCCAAAGGAAAGTTTGCCACAAAAGTTAAAAGCTTTCAAATTTATCTAAATACATTAATGCCTGCTTAGAACAAATAATCAGCTTGAATGTTAAGATACTTTAGATAAGCTGGATTCAAGTGCTAAAAAATTGATTTTTGAAGCTTTATCTCGAGTTTGGATTCTCCAATCAGACTATCAATCAATCATCCATTCAAAGAAAAATTTCTGGAACATCTATATTTATAAAAGAGGCTATTTGTACCTATGTCACCTTTTCACACATGAACCCCGGACCAATCTGCTCCAAATATTGCACAGACCTCTCCGCCAACTCAGGAAAGGTTTTTAACACAAGCGTGACCCCGCCAACCCAACCCCTGGACCCCTGGGTACCCCAAAACCCAAAGGGCCTCGAGAGAAAAACTTTGTGTAACGTAAAATGTCCAGATGAGGACCCATATAATATTTAGTTAATTTTCTGGGCAGCGCCGCGCCCGGTTGGATATAGTTTAAAATATAAATTTGAATTACTTTAAATGAGGCAAAGAGTTTATATACCAGTTAATGATAATCTTCTTAAATTTGTATTTTATTTAAGTTTTTCATTGAAATCTCTGGAATAGACCAAAGAATCCAAGTCCAACAATCTTTCTGCTCTCACAAACAATATGAATTTGAAATATTCCAAGTGTCTGCTCCAAATTTAGGAATATTTTAAACCTTGACGTTTATTTTGAAGCTTAAAGATCGAGTTTTAATTAAAAAAAAATCCAAAAAAATATGCGAGTTTTTATGAATATTTGAGATATTTTTTATTTACATTTCAAAGCAACCAAATATGAGGGGTTATGAATCTTTAACCTCAAAGCAATCATCTATAGTTTCCCTAAATATAAATTAAAGAAATCTTTTCCATCATTTAACTATTTAGGCAAGCATTTTCTGACGTTGCTTCTCCAGAAAGATTAGTTTTATATTAAGATAATGCCATTTACTTCGTCTCAGACAAGATAAAGCTAAATCCAAAAGGTAAACATTTTTTCCAAAACTTTGCTCTTACATAAGCAGAACTTATCTTGTTCTTTGATAATAATGTCTCCATTAACATACACATTATCTAAATTCAATGTTTCATAATTAAAGATGAAAAAGCTAAGACATAATTTATACTCAGCCATTTCAAACATCACTAGAAGAAGGTTTTAAAGGTAGTCCATGTAAAACCCTAATGTCTGACCGTAATGCAAGGGCCTGGAAGGTACAGCCCATAGGTGGGCGTGAAGGGGGGGCGGCTTAGCCACTCTTAAACTGCTAGTGATACTAATAGTAATCTTACGCAGTAAAGACTAATCCAATGCTATCAACAGCTTTACAAGAGTCCCGCCATAGAAGTCTATGGTCAATCCAGATTACAATTATCCTGGCTGAGGGTACCTTGTTGATTTTTTGTATCCAGGGTTGAAAAATTGTTTGCAAAGGCCGGAGATTGAATCCACAACCTTAAATCTTAGTTCTCAGGCAGGTGCCTATGACCTCTCAGCCATGGTGACCCCAGAGCTCAGAGATTTTGCTTTTATGAGGTAGGGTCCATAGGGTTTTGCCGAGAAGCCATGGCATCTGGCTATAAGAATCTGAGAGTAAAGTAATCAAAGTGCCGGCAGTTCATCCAAACAAGTAAACTCCTCCAACTTAACAAATAATATTGGGATGTTTAGGCTTGTTTTCCCTAAGTTTTATAAAGAGGTAATATTCAGGTACCAAAGGCCAGAAGGTGGGAAGTGGGTTTTAGATTGGTCAATTTATGTAACACCATGCAGAGATGGTCAGGAGCATTTTTATGGTCAGTTCGTAGCTGAAAGAATACTTTGGCTGTACTCTTTCAGCTACAGTTCTTTGTTAGTTTGGGAATCCCAAGCAGGAAATTTTTGATTTAAACAGCCATTTTGTTGAAAATCAAACTAGACTGAATAAAAAAGTAATTATTTTGTCCAAATTTTAAAATATTTCATTTATATTCATTCAACTGTAATTAGACTCTTCAGAATATTTTTAAATACAAAGGCAATATAAAAATGTGATGTATTATGAGCCTACCAAGGAATGGAAATGCATGTAGATCTTCTAAAATTTTGATGAACCAATCCAATACAAGCATTTTTTTGTTCATACTAAACCTTAGACTTTGCCCTGGTGCTTTAATGTACACCTAAATTTAAGTACTTTTAAATACACCAAATTATCTTATCTCAAAAATTGTCACTCGATTTCAAAAATCTGAAA
>Ga0194133_10010682_pt1 | contig 10273 bp, 13 predicted proteins | sample TA2KigOf40mmetaG_FD_155448 | JGI IMG/M metagenome (GOLD analysis project Ga0194133, IMG submission 155448) | Freshwater microbial communities from Lake Tanganyika, Tanzania - TA2015055 Kigoma Offshore 40m | ecosystem: Environmental > Aquatic > Freshwater > Lake | place: Tanzania: Lake... | reverse complement strand
CTGATGACCCGCCGCCTGATGACCCGCCGCCTGATGACCCGCCGCCTGACGGCGATGATCCAGATCCAGGGCTCGTCTTTGATGACGACCCCGACACCTTGCTTGAGGAACTTCTCGACACAGGCGAGTTTGCCGGTGATCCGGATGATCCGCTGATGCTCGACGAGGGCGTGGCCGTCCAGGTCGACGGCGCCGATATCGAAAACGTGTGGGTTGAATCCCAGGAGGGAGAGTCGGCGGGCCTGGAGATCGACGCCGATGACGTGACCCTGCAGGGGATCGACATCCGGGGCGAGGCAGACGCAGGACTCGCCATTGACAGCGAAAACGTGGAGGTTCACGACTCGGTGATTCGAGGCGGAGCCGCGACTACCCTGGCTATCGCGGCGGGAAGCAGGGTCTCCGTCGAGGGATCAATGGTGGGCTTCCCGGAAGCCGCTGGTGCACCCTTGCTCACCATCGTTCACGGTGGCTCCGCCGCCCCCACGCGCATCAATCTCTCCGGTGTCGAGTTTTGCGAGTCCTGCTACGAGCGCCATCTTGACCCGCAGACGCCGAGAGGTGGCCCGGGAACACGGCTGAGTCCACGCCAGAATATGTGCGCTACGTGCATCTTCCTGCCCGGATGCAATCCGGGCACACGGCTTCTTAACCCCTTCATGCACGTTCAGTTTTCCCAATTCCGAGCTAAGGCTGGCACCGTCACCGTCGATGCTCGTCGCATTTACTGGGGTCCAGGTGGGCCCCGCATGGCGGGCAATCCGCGCGGCAAGGGCTTGCGTATCCCAACAGTCCCGGGAGTGAAGGTGAAGGTCCGACCCTGGCTGGTGTCGGTCTCGGCACCTCCTGGATCAACCATCAGCGCCAAAGCGGCGACGAGGGAACAGCACTTCGACGACCGCACCATCGTTCTCGTGCCGCAGGGAAACTCGGTAACCATTCGTCATTTGGGCCGGTCGATGACGATCAAGCCCCGGGCCGACACCGTTATCCGACGCGTCCGCTGACCCCTACTCCTTGCGCTCGACCTCTCCGGATCACACACCCAGGTGAACGCCGTGGTGGAGGAGAGGTCGCTCGATCTCGCACCGGGCTTCGCAACATGGGCGCCGGCGATAAGGTGCTGGTCTTCAATGAGCCTGGAGAGTTGGCATTGATGGCTCACGTTAGCGACCAAATGCAACAGGGTCTCGTCGGCATTCCTTTCGGCTGATGGCACGGCAGCGCTGCTGAAGGCCGCGCCATCAAGATCCTCACCAACCCAAAGGTGCACGAAGTCGACTGTGGCTCGGCGTACCTTTATGACACCTCCGTAGAGATTGTTCGAGTCGTCTCATCGTCGTGATGGACAATTTCTGGGGTCAAGGGGTTGCATCTTCGTTGCGCACAGAGGCCCGTTGCGGGTGAGTCAAGGGAGTGCCTCGCGAAGCCGCTACCCTGCACTCCGAGACCGAGTTCGATCGGTAGGCCACCGAGTGTCGCGCAGGAGCAAGGGGGCGGTGCACCGTGTCCGAGCCGCAGCGCCTGGCGGCGCCGCTCTTCTACGCGGGAACTGCGCTAGCCACTGTGGGCTCCGCGGTGGGCGTCCTGGAAGCCACGTACATCGCCACCACCAGTGACCCGAGCCGTGGGGCGCTTCGCACCGCCACCATGATCACCCTGCTGTTGGTCGCCAGCGTCCTCACCGTGCCGCACGTCCCCGGATGGGCAGCACGCTGGGGATACCGACGCCTCTACGTCGTGGCAGATTCGGGCGCGGCACTAGTCTGGGGAGCTCTCAGCCTCGCCCTCTTCGCGGGGCTGCCGCCCTATCCGGCGCTCCTGGCGGCCGTGCCCGTCATGGGCGTGATGTCTGCGATGAGCGCTGTGCTCGCTCCACTCTTGTGCCGCGCGTACCTGTCCGGGCACAGTATGGCGGGTGCGTATGCACGACTGTCCGTCATCATGGGGCTGAGTTGGGCGGCAGGCTCGCTGCTGGGGGGCTACCTCCTGCTGTCGGTGCCACCGGGCGTCGGCATCTTCGCGCGCGGCCTCCTCGTGATTCCCTTGGTGGTTGTCCTGGCCACTGTCGCACCGCGTGGCGCGTTCCCCAAGGGGCAGCAGCGCGGAGGTCGTGCCTACAGCACGCTGCTCCAGCACGTGAGGACGCCGGGTCCGCTGCGCGCGACCGTGGCCGTCACGTGCACCCTGTCCGTCTTTGCCTTGCCGTTTCTCTCCCTCATCGTCCCCATCACATCGGACTTGCGCGAGGTCCCTCTCCTGCCGGGGGCCGGCCTCCTCATGGCGGGGAGTGCGGTGGGAGAGGTCTTCGCACCCCTGCTCGTCACGCTCCTGCAACGGCGCCTACGGTCGCTCCCTGCCGCGGCCATCTGCGGGCTGGCGTGCGCCGGATGCCTCCTCGCCTTCGCCCTTGCGTCGTTTATCTGGACAGGGCAGCGCGAGCTCGCCGCCTGGATCCTCGTCGGGCTCGGATTCGGGGCCGCTCGCTTCACGGCGAAAGCACTGCAGATCGACGCGGCGGTCACGTCTGGCGCACCGGACGGAGAGGCCGTGGCGACCCTGAGCTTCGTCAAGGGTGTCTGCGACCCCATCGGCCTGCTGCTGTGGGCCCTACTCATGACATTCGTCTCCGTTGAGGCTGCACTGCTGGTGGCCTGCGTCGGCCTGTCGATCGGGAGTGTCGCGGTCTGGATTTCCTGCGCGCGCCGAGGGTTGACCAGGGGTGGCGTTTCTGGTGGGGTCATCCCATGACCCCCCTTCTGCGACCTGTGCTCGCCGTGGCCGCCTCCGTGGCCATCACCCTTCCGATGGCGCTCGCCCAACCGGCTCAGGCGGCCGTGTACGTCCCCGTGAACGATCTCCGCTTGGCGGCGTCCTCACTCGCTGCCGGTGATGTACCGCAATGGATGTCTCGCGGCACCACGCCGGTGGCACGGCAGGTCCTCCGCAAGGGACGCGAGGCTGACTCCCCCGGATTGTGCCTGGATCGCAGTGGCGAACCCCTCGAGGGCAAGCAGGCGCGCCAGTCGATGTATTCGTCGGTCGACCTGCGAAAGAACACCGATATCGGTTCCTACATCTACCAGTACAGCTCGCGTGACGCGGCCGTGCGCGCCTGGAACAACCTCAATTCCCTGGCGGCGCAGTGCGAGGGACGGATCGAGGTGGATCTGTCCGATGAGGGGATCTCCACCAGGATGGTGGTCAACACCACGGTCAGCCAGACCCGGCCGCTCTACGGCAGGGCGGGCTTGACCTTGTTCCTCGATTTCGACGTTGTTGTCAAGGCCTTTGATACGAAGTTTGCCTTCGTCGGTGATTCGTATGTCAGCTACTACCTCGCCGGGACGTCGATCGTGGGTGTGGCGTTCGCCTCCAGCGAAGGAACACGGGGCGTGGGCCGGATCACTCGTGGGTACGTCGACACCATGTCGATCGTTGTCGCCCAGCGAGTGGAGCGCCGCAGCCTTCAAGGATGAGGGGCGCGTTCGGTCGCGATGCGTGAAGGCCCCGGGGTCGCCCTAACCGCCCATGGTTCGATTTCCTTCGCGGGCCGCAGTGGTGTAGAACTCAACTAAAGCATGCGCGGAAGGGTGAGAGCTTCGTGGTCGTGTCCAAGCTAGCCGCGACGGCGGCGCTAGCCGTCGTCCTCATCCCGGCCGTGTATGCCGGTCCGGCAGGGGCGGATGATGCCGACAAGACCACGACCAACTGCTCCCCGGGGCAGGTCAACACTGCCATTCCCACTCCCACGGCTGCCACGAGTGTGACCGCGGCTAAGTATGGCGCCATCAAGGGCAAGGCCAAGGTCACGTGGTCGCAGTCGAACCAGCGCTATCCAAACCCCTACACGCTCTACTTCCGAGTCCTCACGTCCGACGGCCGCTGCACCAGCAGCAAGGAATACAAGACGGGTGGGACCTGCCTGGAATTCAAGAAGGGCTCGACGTGGGCATGCAAGATGAAGAGACTGCCCTCGGGCAGCACTGAGTTCCAGGTCGCGCTCTGGTACCAGGACGCGACAGGTGCTGCCGGCCCCGTGACCATCTCGGCGTGGTCCAATGCGGTGAACGTCAAATGACCGCTCCTGAGGGCGGCAGGGAAGGAGCCTGAAACTATGCACATCCTTACGCGCCCGTCCAGGTCCCCCGTGCCCGTGTCCCTGCTGGCCGTGACCCTGGGTGTGGTCGGCTTGCTCCTTCCTGTGGTCACGGCCGCGCCGGCCCAGGCCAACATCAAGGTCAAGAGCCAGTACTGTGGGACCATAAACACGGTCGACACCTCAATCCCGACCCCGTCTGCGGCGACCGATGTGAAAGCACGGAAGTACGGCCTCATCAAGGGCAAGGCGAAGGTCTTCTGGTCCCCGCCGGCAGGGCTCAAGGGGTATCATCTCTGGTGGCAGATTGCGACGTCGGGAGGCGAGTGCACGAAGGCCGCAGATTCGTCAGACCTTTCGCGCGTCGTCACGGGTGTGCCTTCGGGTAGCACCGAGTTCCAAGTGGTGTACTGGTATGCGAATAAGGGCACGCCCGGTCCCGCCTCCTACTCGGCGTGGTCCAATGCGGTGAACGTCAAATGACCGCTCCTGAGGGCGGCAGGGAAGGAGCCTGAAACTATGCACATCCTTACGCGCCCGTCCAGGTCCCCCGTGGCCATGTCCCTGCTTGCCATGTCCCTGGGTGTGGTCGGCTTGCTCCTTCCTGTGGTCACGGCCGCGCCGGCCCAGGCCAACATCAAGGTCAAGAGCCAGTACTGTGGGACGAATCCTACGGGCGACACCTCAATCCCGACCCCGTCTGCGGCGACCGATGTGACCGCGCGCAAGAGTGGCGTGGAGCGTGGGAAGGCCCGAGTCTACTGGGCCGCATCCAATTCCTATGAGGTTTCGGGCTACACCCTTTGGGCCCAGATCCTGACCTCGGATGGCCAGTGCACGCAAGAATTCGAACAGAAGCCGGGCGGTTGCCCGTTGCTGAAGGCCCAGGGCTATATGTGCAAACTGAAGAGGTTGAATTCGGGGAGCACGGAGTTCCGGGTGGCGCTGTGGTATGGAAAGCGCTCCGGACCCTCGGGCCCGGTCGTGTACTCCGATTGGTCCGCCTCCGTGAATGTGACGTAGCTGACCAACTTGATGCTGCGTAGAGGAGCGTGACGCGATGACCTTCCTATCCCAGATGACCTTCCTATCCCAGTCGTCCAGGGCCGCGCTCGCTACGTGCGCGTGTGCCACCGCCATGGTGCTCGCCGGTGCTCTCATGGCGACCCCTGCCCAGGCGACGACGCACCACACGGCGAAGGCCACCACGAAGTGCTCGCCGGAACTGGTCAATCCGTCTTTTCCGGCACCTGTATTGGCCACCAACGTGAGCGCCAAGAAGCGTGGCGCCATCAAGGGCAAGGCGACGGTGTCCTGGAATTGGTCGAATTCCGTCTTCCCTTTGGGCTACGAGGTCTACTTCCGGATCCTCACGTCCAATGGCCAGTGCACCAAGCCAATGATCTATTCGACGGGCACCCCGCAGTGTCTCTATCAGAAGAATGCCAAGAACTCGGCGAACTGGTCGTGCAACCTCAAAGGGTTCTCGTCCGGGAGCACCGAGTTTCAGGTCGCTCTGTGGTACCAGTCCGGCAGCGGTGCGTGGGGTCCGGTCGTGTACTCCCTGTGGTCTGCCCCGTTGGATGTGAAGTAGTCAGCGAGACGGTCCCGCGACTCCTGACCGGATCCACGTCCGCCGGCGAACCTGCGGCTCTTGGTTCCCCTAACTGAACCCGAGAGAGACTGAACTTTGCCTGAAGCCGATAGCCCTGTCTCGGGCGTAGGCACCGGCCGTCGTCACCGTGATCTCGGTGCACCCCGCGAACTTGGCCGTGCGCAGCGGTGACGAACTGTGACCCGAAGCCGCCCAGCCGATGCCCAGCGAGTTGCCCGCGAACATCGGACGGAAGGGATTGACGAGTTTGACCGCCATCGTCTGTCGCGCATCACCGCAGCGGGCAGTGAAGCGCACGCTCTTGGCCGAGTAACCCGAACCACCCTCGACGCGATTGGAGACCAGTGCGTCGACGTTGAGGTAGACCGATCCTGGTTTGGCCGACTGAAGTGACATGATGTTGAAGGTCCACGAGGCCGTGTGCATGTCGTCGTGAACCCTGGTCCAGCCCGCGGAGGAGGTGCCGTTGGACGTGAAGGATGACGCGTTGTCGACGCCGATCGACGCGGAGGGACACCCGGTGCGCCGGGCGTCTCCACCACTGTGCGCGACGCAATGCGCCACGTGAAGGCGCGCAGCGGTCCCTGACCGGTCATCAGCCGGGGCCGCGAGAGGGCTTCCTAGACTGCGCCCGTGGGGCTGGCGTGGTCGTATTGCGTCCTCGATCGACGCGGCGACGTCGTGAAGGAATGCGACGCCGGCCGCCTCCATCCGACGGCGAGCATCGGCAAGGTCTTCTTGCTGTGCGAGATCGCGGAGCGCATCTGCGATGGCCGGCTCGATCCACTAGCTCCGCTCGTCCGGCAGCCGGGACTGCAGGTGGCCGACTCCGGACTCTGGCAACACCTCGCTCACACCTCACTGCCCCTCGTGGACGCCTGTGTCCTTGTGGCCGCGGTGAGCGACAACTGGGCGACCAACGTGCTGATCGACCTCGTCGGCCTCGGGTCGGTTGCCGCACGGGCCGAGGCGCTCGGATGCACGGACAGCGGTCTCCACGATCGGGTCCGCGATGTCCGCACGGCCGCCGATGCTGTCACCCTCTCGACGGGCACCGCGCGTGAACTCGCTGAGGTCGCTCGCCGCATCCACGTGTCGGCCGACGGGGGAGTGGTGGCGGGATTGAGCTCGCAGGCCGCCCGCGTGGTCGAGGGGTGGCTCCTGATGGGCGTCGACCTGAGCCTGGTCGCAGCACCCTTCCGACTCGACCCACTCGCTCACACGTCGGGGCCGGTGCGACTGTGGAGCAAGACAGGGACGGATACGTGCATCCGGGCCGATATGGGTGCGGTGCGGGGTGAGAGCGACATGGTTGCCTACGCCGCGATCGCGACCTGGGAGGCCGGAGTCGACCGCGTGGCTGATGCGTTCGACCGCATGCACGGCCTCGGCGCGGAGCTCGCTTCTCGGATGTGGTGAGGCACACGCAACCGTCGTAGACTCACCGCCGTGTACGACGTAGCCCTCAGCGTGGCGGCCTGCGCGCGCTCTGGCACGCGTGCGGATGTCGCCTGGATGACGTCGCCCGTGGTCTCCGACGACGCACTTGCCTTCACCCCGGGTGGCGGCAGGATCGGATCGCTGGCGGGCGGGGCCTTCGACGGCTTGCTCTCCGACGCCGCCGAGCGACGTCTGCCCCAGGGGCGACACCTCACCCACCGCGTCACGGACTTCGAGAGCGTGGTGTGCGGACTGCCCGCGGGGACACCCGTGGAGTTCCTCATCGTGCCCGCGGAGCAGTTCCCCGCGCAGATCTGGTCGCTGCTGCTCGAGCGGCGCCCCGTCGCCATCACGACGAACCTGCAGGACGACGTCGTCACCTCCGTGGGGATCACCTCGTGGGAGGGCGCGGACGAGCGCGAGCGACAGCTCCTCGCCGATGCCCGCCCGACCGTGGTCGCGACGGAGGGGGGCCTGGTCACGGTGCTGGCACCTGTCGAGCGTCTGGTGGTCGCTGGTGGCGGCCCCTTTGCCGAGGCCCTTGCCGACCAAGGCCGGCTCATGGGCTGGCGCGTGGTGATCGAGACGCGCCCGGAGATAGTGGCGGGGCTGGCCGCGGGCCTATCCGAACTCGACGCCATCGTCGTGATGGGCCACGACGTGGAGACGTCTAGCCGCTGCCTCATGGCCGCCCTGGAGTCTGCGGCCGGCTACATCGGAGCCCTGGGCTCCCCGGCGATGCAGCAGGCACGGGCGGACTGGCTCGCCTACCGGGAGGTCACCGACCTCTCCCGGGTGCACGGACCGGCAGGCCTGCCTATCGGCGGCAGGAACCCCTCCGAGGTCGCCGTATCCATCGTGGCGGAGATCCTGGCTGAGCGGGCTGACTAACCTCCGGCCCCATCGTGGTCGTCCCAGTCTGGTCATTGCCCGGTTGCGGACCCCCCTGTGAGTAGTAGTTTGCCCGAAATGACTCCGCCTCAGAGAGGAGTAGGGCATGGCCGTCGAATCCACCGGTCACGAGCGTGGCAATCCGCGCCTGTACGCGCTGATCGAGAACTCGCCTAAGGAGGGTGACAGCCCCACCGTGTGGGCCTGGCCGGAGTTCGTTGAGTTCTTAAAGGTGGCGGGACAGCCCGTGCAGGGCCCCTGGCCGCCGCACCAAGAGCCCCGTCCTGATCCCGATGCCGACTCCCTGCCTGTCGCCGTGCGCGATCAGGGCCAGGCCTGAGATCCCCCGCGAGAGGAACCTATGTATCCATCACGATTCGCCTACGACGCTCCGTCTTCGGTCGGCGAAGCGATCGCGATCCTCGATCGCAGCAACGGTGAGGCCAAGCTCCTTGCCGGCGGCCAGAGCCTCATCCCGATGCTCAAGTTGAGATTCGCATCTCCCGAGCGCATCGTGGACATCAACAACATCCCGGGCCTTGACTACATGCGCACGGACCCCGACGGCACCCTCCACATCGGCGCTCTCGTGCGGCACGAGGACCTGGAGTTCTCCGAGGACCTCGCGAAGTCCCACCCGACACTGGCCTCCGCGGCCGCCCTCGTCGCCGATCCGCTCGTGCGCACCCGCGGGACCTTCGTGGGTTCGGTGTGCCATGCGGATCCCCAGGGAGACTGGGCCGCCACGATGATCGCCCTGGACGGCCGCATCGTTGCCCAGGGGCCCAACGGACGGCGCGAGATCGCGATGAAGGACTTCGTGCTCGGGCCCTTCACCAACGCCCTGGCGTACAACGAGATCGCGGTCGAGGCGATCATCCCGCCGGTCAAGGGCACCGCCAAGGGTGGTTACCTCAAGCTCGAACGTCGCATCGGCGACTTCGCGACCGCCTCGGTGGCCATCGCGCTCGACATGAACGGCGCCACGGTCACCCGGGCCGGCTGCGCGCTCGCGGGCGTGGGCGGCAAGACCATCGACGCCAATGCCGAGATCTCGGCGGCGCTGGTCGGCAAGACCCTCGACGCCGGCACCATCGCGGCGGCTGCCGAAGCCGTCGCCGGCGCGGCCGACCCGCGCACCGATCATCGCGGCTCCGCGGCGTACAAGCGCCAGGTCGTCACGGTGTTCGTCACGCGCATCCTGACCAGCATTGCCCAGACCGAGCAGAAGGCGGCCTGACATGACGAGCCTGTACGAGGTAATCCCCGACGCGCCCGGGGAGGGCGTGCCGACTCGACGCGTGACCATCACGGTCAACGGAGAGAAGAAGACGCTCGACATCGAGCCGCGACTGCTCCTGGCCCATCTCATCCGTCAGGGGCTGCAGCTGACCGGCACCCACGTCGGTTGCGACACCACGGGCTGCGGTGCCTGCACCGTGCTCATCAACGGGCGCCCGGCCAAGAGCTGCACGGTCCTGGCGGTCCAGGCCGATGGGCGCGAGGTCGAGACCGTCGAGGGTCTCGCTTCCGCGCAGCAGCTCGACCCAATCCAGGAGGGCTTCAAGGAGGAGCACGGCCTGCAGTGCGGCTTCTGCACCCCGGGGATGATGCTGGCGGCCAAGGCCCTTCTGCAGCGCAACCCCAACCCCACGGAGGATGACGTCCGCTGGGCACTCTCGGGCAACATCTGCCGATGCACGGGCTACCAGAACATCGTGAAGGCGGTCCTGTGGGCCGCCGACAAAATGAGAGAGCAGTAGGAGACGCCATGGCGCTGGACGAACTCAAGATCGGCGGGATGGGCGCAAGCCGCCGTCGCGTCGAAGACAACCGCTTCATCCGCGGCAAGGGCCGCTACATCGATGATGTCGTGCTTCCGGGCATGCTTCACATGGAGATCCTGCGCAGCCCGGTGGCGCATGCGCGCATCAAGTCCATCGACACCTCCGCTGCGTGGGAGGTGCCCGGGGTCCGGCTGGTCATGACCGGCGAGACCCTGGCCGCTCGCAACCTGGCCTGGATGCCGACGCTGTCCTACGACACCCAGGCGGTCATGGCCACCGACAAGGTGCGCTTCCAGGGCCAGGAGGTCGCCGCGGTCATCGCCGACGATCCCTACATCGCCAAGGACGCCTGCAGCCGGATCGTGGTGGAGTACGAGCAGCTGCCGCCGATCGTCAACCCCGAGCAGGCAGCCTCCCCGGACGCCCCGCTGGTGCGCGACG
>Ga0194133_10010681_pt1 | contig 10274 bp, 3 predicted proteins | sample TA2KigOf40mmetaG_FD_155448 | JGI IMG/M metagenome (GOLD analysis project Ga0194133, IMG submission 155448) | Freshwater microbial communities from Lake Tanganyika, Tanzania - TA2015055 Kigoma Offshore 40m | ecosystem: Environmental > Aquatic > Freshwater > Lake | place: Tanzania: Lake Tanganyika... | reverse complement strand
TACTAATGTCTTGAAGAAGTTTGCAAATTGAAAATGAAATGGATAATGTATCCTTTAGTTCGCTCTTTTTGAGTTAGTTCTATTCTTCTCATGACTATCAGGGGTTACCATGGCTGAGAGGGCTTCTGTGTCTTGAAAGATATGCTAGGTAGGAAAGAGGTACATTTTTAAAAGGGATCTTACTTTATTCCTGTTCATATTTAGTTTGGCCCAGGATTCCTTAATTGTGGCAAGAGATTGTCCAATCCAGTTGGAGGTATTTTGATGTCCAACTTTGGCTTTTGAGTTAGTGTTTTATAATCAACTCACTAAACGGCAAAATAGATTCTTGTAAAGTCAAATACTAGTCATTTTGATTTTGAATGGGTCCTGAATAAAAGTTTTTCTATAGTTCTTCTATTATATAATTAAGAAGATGTGCTGAAAAATGCAGAACCCTCGACAAGAAGCACTCTCTCTGAAGGAATGCTCAAATAATATCTTATATACAACTAGCTGGCCTGAGCCCCCTAACCCTTCAGAATGGATACCTGGTGAGTTTGCCGGGAATTCAATGTTTTTAAGAATGGCATAACAGAGTATCCTTTGGGGGTTGAGGTTATACAGGGTGGAGATAGAGGATACAGACAGACAATAACCCTCTACCCCTCTACCTAAAATTTTAGTGTAATGAAAAATCTAATAATGTTGAGCAAATGAGCTTTTTTTACTACTTCATTAATTTTAGTGTTGCATAGCTTTTCAGCTAAAGAGAGCTTTCCTTTTGCAACCCATGTCTTCAAGACGACCTTTGTTTATACTTGATATCACTACAGTCAAGCTGTCGTTAAGTCAACAAAACATTTACAAGGTAAACCACTCACTTATCACTTTATGTTTGATTATACTTTGTTCTTAGACTCACCTGTCACTTTCAGATGATTTATTGACAAATTATTGCAAAAAAAGTTTTCACAAAAAAGGTTTGGCACGATCCTTGAAATTAAAAACTCATTATGGCTGATGAAGAAAAGCCTAAAAAGAAAAAGAAGGAAAAGTCAGAGGATGGCAATGAGAAGAAGAAGACAAAGAAAAAGCAAGATAAGGAAGGGGAAGATGCAACCCAAGGAAAGGTAAAAAAGAAAAAGAAGGAAAAGTCAGAGGATGGCAATGAGAAGAAGAAGACAAAGAAAAAGCAAGATAAGGAAGGGGAAGATGCAACCCAAGGAAAGGTAAAAAAGAAAAAGGCAGCAAAAGATAACAAAGATTCTGATGGCAATCAACAAACAAAAATGGAAGAGCCTTCAGAAGTGGAAGAAAAATTGGTTGAAGAGGATAAGGTAGAAAAGGTTGCTGAAGAACCAGGACAATCAGAGCTCCAAAAATTAGAGGAAGTTCAAGGTAAGGATTTAGAAACAGAAACTGAGAACCCAAAAGACACTGCCGATGATGATGTAATTGTGACAAAAACGAAATCTGAAAGTAAATCTCCTACAAAAAGTGCTCATTCTGAAGAACATTTAAAAAGGGATGAGTTAAAGCACCCTCATCTTAATGAAGATCAAAAACAGTCTGAAAAGGACCAAAGAGAGGAAGAAAAGAAAGTTGAAGATGAGAGTCCAACCAAAGAACATTCGCCAGAAGCCCTTCAAAAACAGGAATCACCAAAAAAATTGACAGACAAAGGGTAATTTTTATTTGTGACGCTGTGGCTCATTGCCTTTGGCAACTGGTTGGGGATCGGAGGGTCGTAGGTTCGAATCCAGATGACTCTCCAGGCAACCCTTAACCCCTGGGCTGCCACATAATACAAAAAAAGATTTCGAGTCAGAAAAAAGCGTCTTCATGACATTGATTCGCTAGACTCTACACAAAAAAGTCATTTTTGATCCCTCAATTTTTGCAGCCTTGTGGGCATGGCCATGGTTGGGTTCTAAATCTGATCCCGAGTATCTGGGTTTAAATAGCAGGGCTAGCCAGAAATTTTTTGAGCTGTTTCTAGTTCAGGGAAGCCCCAGAAAGAGCAATTCCATTTGATAACTTTGATTATAAGATATTTACTGTTGTAATATTCTACCCCTGGGTCAAAGCTGCGTCATATAATATTTATTAAATCAGATTCAAAGGCTGGATCCTAAAAGCTGACAATCTTTAAACATAGATTGCAGAAAGGTCGTTTAAGTTAAAATAATTTGATCTTAAAAAAGTGAAATACCACAATACAACTCAACTGTTGTTGCTATCCCTAGATAGGGGTGCTAGGAGACCATAGATTAATCAATCAGCTTTGATGAACATGAGCTGATAAGGTTTAAAAAAAAGATAGGGCTTGACATATACTAATGAACAAGTCTTTGTTTGAAAGGTTTTGACAGTAATTCTGGGAACATTGGTTTGTCTTGTAGGAAAATATCTTAAAAGTTCATGATGCAAAACAAAAAATGCCATTTGCAAAGTGAACAATCATATATTATTAAGTTGAATTCCTTTTCAGCATGTATAAGTCTCTTGACTCTGATGATGAGAGCAGTGAGTCTGATGACAACATCATATGTCATTGTGCTTGTTGCCCCTGTTGCATTTGCAGTTGCCTGAAAAGCATCAACAGGGTAAAGACCAAAAGAAGGAGAGGAAAAGGGCTGAATTTTAGGAAAGGAAGGAATTCTTGGGACAAAATTAGCTTAACCAGGTATCAAATTATCTCAAATTTCTGAATTGGCATGTTTTGAAACTTTGATTTATGGCTAGAGCATTTAAAAGCTTTTTTTGAGACTTATTCAAGTTTCCAATCTAAGGTCATAAACTCCAGATAAAAAGATTTAAAATGTTGATAATTGCTGAAAATATCAGTGAAATCTGGTTGTTCTTATTCAAAATTAATGTTAGCTGCAGCAAAGATGAATTTGAATTACATCTACATTTTTTGTTTATCACTTATTAAGTTCAAATTGTCATAATTATAATTAAAAATACTTTTTGGATCTTATCTTTGATCCTTTATAGATCTCAACACATGGACCTTCTCAACGCCCATAGACTTGCAGCTCTAAGCAACCAGCTGAGACCATCTCAAGTATCTAGATATCCTTATGGCCATTTTTAAATAGTCTTTTGAGTACATTTAACACTCTGCCTGTGAGAAGAAAAAAATATGTAAAAATTTTGGAAAACTCACAAGTGAGAAAATTCAAAGTTGTTATAAAAGTTAAGTAATTTAATCAATAAATGTAAAAGGAATAAATTGTTTATGTGGAAGTGAAGTGACTCAATTGCAGGAAAACATAAGCCAACCAACTTTCATGCTAATTTGAAGCAAAATGATAGACTAAATCACTCTCTGACGAGTGTAAAAAGACCTACAAACCTCATTTATTTTGTTGCATAAAAAGCTTGATATATAAACAATCTTTACCAGCTATCTAGACACCTCTTTTTATGGAATCAAGAAATTCAGTCGAGGAGTCAAATTACTTACGCATCTATTCGTTCAGCAATCACCAAACCTTACATTTTATAATAGGTATTTGTACAATAAAATGCTCTTTCGCATCGCCAGCAATAAATGTATTAATGAAATCTTTTTAAGAGTGGGCACTTTTTAAACTAAAAGGTCACACCTCTACCATAAAAAAGACTCTAAGTGTTAAAAAAGTCTTTATTAGGTCAATTCTAAAGTCTGTTCCTCCAATCGAATCTCACCTCTATGACACAGATGAGTCTAGTTTGGCAATGCATTTTGGAAAATCTTAGGTCTTGACGAGTCCATCTAATCACTGATTTGTTTTTCTATCATTTGAATGTATTTCTGATTTCCAAAATTGACCTGGGTCATACTCACGGAATGCAGGGCAGAGAGGTAAGGTGTCCTGGGAAATTAACCAAAACAATGTTATCATGTTCCCGCACTCTTCTGTCCCAACCAAAGCCCCGTCCTTTTAACCCAAATGGCATCATTTGCTAACCTAACCTAACCTGTCCCAACCAAGTCAAGAAACTTATTTTGAGATGCAGCAGCAGCTTATTTAGTCAAATTTTATTGAATTCTGCTCCATCTAATCCTCCTAGCATGAAGTATTTAGCAATTTTTGTCCATCACAATTCCAAGACCCTCTGGTCAGACCTTGTGGCCCAAAAATGGAAGGGCAATGTGGGTTGAACAAAAACCTTCCCAGGATTTCAGGATACAGTGTCCCTGATGTTCCAGAGTAAAAATCTGCTTTTCGTGACACTTGGTTCACTAAGAAAAATGTATAAAATATATTTGGCAAAATGTCTCTTCGTACAATGGCTGTTTGCACTTTGAACCCAAATATCTCAGTGCCTAGTCAAAAAATTGAAAAAAAAATGGCCAGGATGTTAGGATACAGTGTCCCTGATGTTCCTAAGCAAAAATCTTCTTTTTAAGACACTTGGTTCCCAAAGAAACATGTATAAAAATATGTTGGGCAAATTGTCAAAATAATTTGGGTGAAATGCTTACATAGCTATTTGCATATAAGCTCAATTATCTCAATTCCAAGACAAAAATTTAAAAATTTGAAATTTCTAACATCCTCGCTTCGCTTCGGTTGCTCAGGTGCGATAATAATCTGGTACAGTATTGACTCAAGCGATGATTACTCAGGGTTTATCCCCTCTATTAGAATCACTACACATTACTTTTACCCTGACTGGGGGAGCCTTGTTGATTTGTTGCAATCCAAAGATTAATGCAGGAATGGAAGGGGATTGAACCCAAAACCTTAGATCTTAGTTCCTTCAGTCAGGTGCCTTGGAACTAGGATCTAGTTGATGGTGATTATAATGTTTGTTGCAATTTGCCAATCTCTGTGAAACCAACCTTTCATGATGTAGTAAGCAATAAAATAATTTTACAATCATTCTTTTTCAAATCATAGGAGACTCAGTACAATGTAATAAAATTTATTGCTAAGAGACTTTTTATTAAGCCAGAACTGTGAAAAAGTAATCAAGCAGCAAAAAAGTCTCAATTGATTTTGTAGTGTTGATGAAGATTTAACACACATGTGTTGTACCTTTGCAATTTGGCAAAGTAAATTTTAATTGATAGTGGCCCCTTTGCTCAAATATAATATTAGACAAGTGTAAAAATTATGTTTCATCCAATGATTTAATTTATTTATTTATTTATCAAAAAAGGCTCATACAATTACAATCAAAGAATGCAAATGTTTACTCATAAAACTCTCTCCAGTTGATCTCTCAACTTTTCCTAGCTATACAAAGCTCTATGGTTCTAACTATAAGATACTGGTATTGTAGTAATTGCTCAAACTGCACCAGATTATTACTATCGTAGTATTCGCACAATCCCCCTATTTTTGCACTATGATATTTTTTACTTTTCAAGCTCCAAGTCTTTTCATACAGGCTGCCATTAGTTTGTCTTTCCTTCCAAGTAATGTAAGTCATTCCAAACAGGTTGTCATTGTTTTCATTCCCGCCGTTTCAGTTTTACCCTGATCTAAGAGCTCAGTTATTTATTTGATCTGTTTCTTTATCTCCCTTTTGTATATGCTTCTTGTAAAGTTTGTCCAATATGTTCAGTATTGATTCTTTTCTTGATTAGGAAGGTCATCCACTGGGATTCTAGCTTTTCGCTCTCATCTCCTCCTCGTTCGCATTTTCTGCCTTTGTCTTTACTCGCCACTAGGCTTTACCTATGATTATCTGAGTGTATAGTCAGACGTGACTATGGAAACTCCAATAAAAGAATAAATCAGAATCTAGGTCACATAATATTTTATGCAAGAAAAGAAAGGTCCATAGACTTTTTATAATCTGACCATATTAGTGAAATGACAGGAAACATTATCTAACACAGATGCTAGAAAGAGGGATTAATGTATCAACAGTGAGAAGCTGTTTGAACAACAAGCGAAGGGAATGAATGAAATCGGATCATGAATATTGACTAATGTGAGGACTGAATGAAGCAACTTAAATCATTTTTTTTCACAAAAGTTTCTCTGAATTTTCATGCTCAATTTGATAAAAGTCTAATTTTCAACATTTTTCGAGATCAAAAAGTTGGTTCATCAAAAATTCAGCAAGCAAGTTGGTGTACAATTTTTTTTATTTCCAATTTTTTTACAAAAAAAAGATCCAAAACGATTTCAGACATTCTCACAGCGCCCGAAAGTGTGAACGTTTTTCTTTTACACTTCCTTTTACTAAACCTAATCCAATAGCAAAAATTCCTTTCAATTTCCTCTTCATCTAGCTTCTAATTATACTTGGCAATCAACCAACAAGACAGTTAGAATTCAATGATTTTAATTTGTCATCTAAAATACCTTTTGATCTGGAAATGGCAAGTTATAAAAAGCAAAGAACGAGTATAAAGAGTAAATGTGACTTGTGAATGTTCATATGGCAACAAAAAAATCAAAGAGAGCAAAGTAAAATGTTTTAGAATACCACACCAGGTGTCAACATAGATAATAGTCTTTAGATTGGATAAGAGTTCATCCTGACATCTTTCATCATAATCTTTTTACTCAGAATGTTGAAGAAAAAAACGAGACCATGAATGAAACATGCTGCACTCGACACTAAGCTTAATTTCAATGTCATGACATGTTAATATTAAACTCAATCATTTTAAAAAGCCTAATAATTTAGTAATTCACCAAGGTTTGTTTAAAAAAATTACCCTCAAATCAGGGAAATTTGCTTAAATCATTCACTGATAATGAAGTTAAATTTTAACTGTATAACCATGTTTCTTGCAAAAAGCAAGATTCTTTTTGAATACATACAATTTTAAAAGTACAAGAAATGAGTGTCTTAACAAAAAATCCAAAAAAAACCAATCTAAACATTAAGGAATTGATATGCCAGACATCAAATAAATGTGACAACTTTTATTTATATATATGTCTGTGACAATTACTTAGGCTGTCAACCAACTGTCCATTATTGTACTATTGTTTTTGTGAACATTCATAAATTTTTTCAAGTGAATTACAAAATCAGCAGTTCTGCTTGAGACTAAAATCTTACCAGACTTTTAATTGTAATTTTTTTAATCACCATAAACGTTGGAACATCCTTTTAGACACTCATTCATGAATCCACCTCACATAAATGTGCTTTCCCCTAAAAAGTTAAGTTCTATGATTACAGGTCTCCAAGCTTCTGTTTTGTATTATTCATTTCTCACCTTTCATCTGCAGCAGTCACTATTTAACAGAACTTATCCGGTCTCACAGTTTTGATTGAGTTAAAGTCTTACAATGGACTTTAATAAAACTCCAAAAGCAAAGATTCTTATAAATAATGTCAATTGACATTAAGTTTACTCAAAAGGTTGGTCTTTCTAAAAAACCAGGTGCGCTTGTCATCGTCAATTTTTACATTCTTATAAAGGCATGCATAGATCTTATGTAAATTGCTTTCTATTTCTTTGAAAAATTTGCAGATCTGGTAAAAAATGGTTGAAAAATTCATTATGACATAAGGCTGGGAGAATTTTAATCTTTTTAAGTGAGGGTTCAATTTTTTGTTGATTTAGTGACAAAGTTAATTTCTCTCAAAGAAATTGTAGAAATTTGTTTTTAGTTAGCTGTAATGCTGAGCATTTGTTTCTGAAATTTAGAATCACTTTTAATAGTTTATTTGAAAAAATCAAAGTGTAAAGATTTGTTAAAAAGGTCTTATTTTTATCTCCAGCAGAGAACATCCAATTGTTAGTGGGCATTGGTGATAATCATGAAAAGCTTTCAGTTAAGGGGCAAAAGAAATCCTCATTGAAAGTCTTGAAGAAGCATTAGTGTCATCTGAAAAGGAATTCATATGTCAACAGAACACTGCAACACCAAGAAGGATGATATTTTGTTAGGAACATGTTGTGAAATGGAAACTAATAGAAGTAGCTAGATCTATCTTATGATTTTGAAATCGTGAACAAAGTTTTGGATAAATCATTATTTCAGTTTTACACCAAATTTTGTCAATCTAATCAGCATCAGTCTGTCAGGGAATAGGCAACTAAAAACAAATGCAACACAGGTTGACAGATTGATAGATTGTAGTAACATAACTTGGAGTCTCTTAAATTTAAGACAGAGGAGATGTAGAGTTAAGTTTGATGGAGTGATGACCCTTCTGGAAATTAAATTGAAGTAACAGTAACTTTCCCTGTGCAAAATTTAGAAATATTTTTTGATAAAATAAAACAAAGCACGAAAAGTTCAAAGATTTATTACCTTTTTGAAAACATTGGGGACAACATAAAAATACAGACAGTCAAGAATGAAGGTTGGTAACATATACATATGGTACTTGATTTTATTTGGGGAAAGCAAAGTCTAATATTGTTAAGTGGGTATTTATGATCAATTTTGATAAGCCATAAAAATTGTTTGACTATAGACTTAAAGTCAATGGGATTGACCATCTTCAAGGGATGGCGTGTATTCAACACTTTTTTGTATACAGAAATTGACTATGAGATATAATATGATGTAATAACAATATACTTCTGATCACAAGTTGAAAATCAATCAAAACATTTTCTTTTAAGTTTATATTAAAGCTACATGTGGAAGAAACATAGGTTATGGCTGTGGGTCAAAAAGTTTAAAGGAAAATTAATTAATTCTTTATTTATGTACTGTACATTGTTCACTTCTTAAGATAAAAAAATGTTGTTAAGTTTATGTATTTTATGATAAAAGTTTTTTTTAATTTTGAGTAACTAGACACTTTTAAAATTATTGACTTCTTGTTTAAATACAATTATCCTATTTTGAACAAGGCATATTAATTTTACCATCTCACACAATGGCAGAGATTTTCAGTGTCCAGAATTTTCGTTTTCTTTTCCTTATTGAACAAATAGGAACATCAAAATAATCTAAAAGATCAATCATTTGTTTGGAATGCTTAATCTCTCCATTCAAAAAAATGTTGGTTTGTCTGTCTGTCTTTTGTTTTCAAAGTCAAAGAATTCATTTCTTGGAGAGGAATTCGGAGTAATTTTAGTTCACATAAAGACATGAGCCACAAGAGGTTGTGGGATGAGGGGTGCCACAATGGTTTGTTAGCTATTTTTTAATCGAAAAAGTCAGGAATTGAACAAAAGGTGCAGTCAACATTTCTCAAGAAAATATTTGACAAAAGGAAAGTCTTTCATGCTGATAAATCTCCAATAAAACTTTTCCGATCCCGTGTGCATGTACACTCATGCGGCCTTGCGGCCGGTGTACTTTTCTATAACTCTTGTAAAGTTTTGCATAGTTAATGTGAAATGTATGAGTTAAACTGAAATACAAATACAAACAAAATCAATTTTTACACTAAAATTGAAAAAGTTCCAAAAACTAATTGGTTTTACATCCTTACTTTTACTTTAATGTCAGGGCTCAAGTTGAGTGTTTTCTATATTATTACATTTCAGGACTTCAATTGTGATTTTCTTCAGGAATAAAGTTTCAAATTGATCAATTTTGAAAAAAACCCACCTGCTTTTGTGGTTCAAAATAATTACCTACACTAGATATAATTTAATTACACATTGATGTATAAGTTGTTGTGCCAATCATATCCTCAACGAATCAAGATTCATCCATATGAGCTAAACTGATGTATCTGAAATTAAACAAAAAATTAATTGGAACAAACTTGTGAAGAATTCAATTTATTCTTTGTCTTTAATGGCATTTCACTCACAAGACTTGCATGACATGAATTGAATTTTTTTGTATTTTTTGCTGCTCAAGATAAAGGGAAGACATAATAAAATTCAAGGCAAGAAAATGAAGTGTTGAATTGATTTGAGCAAAAAAATCTGCTGAGAAGGAAAACGAGCAAAATTTTAGTTTTTATGGTTGACAGACTACATGGCAGGGCAGTCTTCATGGACTCATCGAGATTGAAGATTGGAAAGAACGCATTCCCAAACAGGCTCAAATGTATGAAATCCATAAAATTTGGATGGACAGATGGCATAGGGGACCATGCCCTTCGTCAGAACTTGAAGAAAACGTTCTATTAAATTGACTGTGTGCTGAAGAAGTCATACTGTTTATTTATCCTATTATTTCTGACAAATTTCAATGCATAACTCGACAATTAATGACATGACATATCATTTATAAAATTTAATCTATCTGACAAATGTGATTCTAAATATCAGTTTTTCATATGGCCCAGGACACAAGTCCTGGGCCTTACAGCTCTTAAAAAGTATTGTAAATTTATTGTACATTCGATGGAGCTTTGAAAAATATAAATATAAATATAAATGAGAAGAAAAAGGGATCATAGAA
>Ga0194133_10010680_pt1 | contig 10275 bp, 5 predicted proteins | sample TA2KigOf40mmetaG_FD_155448 | JGI IMG/M metagenome (GOLD analysis project Ga0194133, IMG submission 155448) | Freshwater microbial communities from Lake Tanganyika, Tanzania - TA2015055 Kigoma Offshore 40m | ecosystem: Environmental > Aquatic > Freshwater > Lake | place: Tanzania: Lake Tanganyika... | reverse complement strand
CTAACTCACCCTTAAGCGGCACTAAGAGTTTTTCACGAACAAGTTTTTCTTGAAATTGGTAATACAACATTTTCCCAAAAGTATTTACCCAAATGCATTTTTCCCAAAAAATCAGCAGGGGTTATTTTAGATTAGCCAATGCTTATTTGGTAAAATGTTGGTGTGAAAGTTGCATTTGGGAAAAACTTGTTTGTGAAAAACTCGTAGCGCCCCTTCAGCTCTCGCACACATATCAACCATTAGTTATCAACTTTCAAACTTGGCAAAATTACCAACATATTTATGGCAAACAACTGTTGATTTTACACTTTGATTTGTCCCTAAAATTTATCAAACTATGAAGCCAGTTGTTTCAAGCAAAGTTTATTTGAATAAATGTTACTATGCTATCACCCATGCAAGTTGAATATTTAGATACTTTTGTGATTTCAGTTTTTTTAAAGACTGGATTTACTGGATTATACGTGTGTTGAAGTGTACATAATTATTGATTAAAATGGAAAAGAATTAATATGTAAAACCTGTCTGATCTAAATATTTTTCTGGAGGCCGTTGACTGATGATGTAATTTGCTTGAGGATTACAAGAAGAACCTCTATTGTTCACATCATTCCATTCTGGATTATGCTGAAAAAAGATTTCATGTGTTTTAATTTTAACTTTTAAAATTATAAGATTTCTTTTACAGTTTATTTGAGTTTTACTTGAAGACGAATAAAAAATTTGAGAATGTTTGATCTTATAGATTTTTATAAAGTTCCTTTATTTGACAATTAGGTAATAACTGGCTTAAGTTCCACACAGAGAAGCCGCTTTAAATTTCAAACATGTTTTGATTGATTAGTCTTGTCAAATATGAAGCTTATTTTTTATTTTCAAGAAAGTAGGTCATCCCAGTTTTATAAATAGAGCCAAGTTTGTCTCAGAGCTTTTTCCCTTTGAGTGGATCGATTCAGCCCTAGCAGACTTCAAAAGACGAATGAGGGCCCGAGCCCTTTGTTATATCCGTTGATGGATTACCTGCTGATGTTTAATTTTCACAATAAAAAATCTCATATGTAACCTCTTTCCCCCATCTGCATGAGCAACCCTTCTTACAGGTAGGTTTTTCCCCCTAATGGAGCAGTTGGTGCGTGAATGTAAGTGTGAAGGTGGAACAAAAACCAGGTTTTTCCTCCTAGCAAAAGTTAGGGAAGGTTAAGTCCCTTGCTCTCCACCACCAACCACTAATAAACCAAAAATGGTTTGCTGATGTATCTATACATTATTGAAAAATTGTATTTTGTGCTTCTGAAATGCGCAAGACAATAAATCTTTCAATTGAATTGAATTTAAAATTGTTAAATTAAGTTTACAGGTTGAACAAAAAAATATAACTTCCTTTCTGATGATGCCCTTTATTGTTTATCAAAAAGATTGAAGGCTTAATTCTAAAAAATCTTGCAAATTGATTTTGAAAAACAACTCTTTTAAAAAAAAGGTCGATTTGATTTTCAGTCAAACCCAATATAGTTTAATCAAGAAAACATGTGAAGAAAAAGGTATCCAATAAAAGCCATAAGACTTTTATTGAATTATCCAAACCAAACTCTGACAAGGATGACTTAAAAAGACCTTCTCAAATCAAAAAAAATGATGGCAGAAAAAGTTTGAAAACAGCTTCTGAAAGGAGATGTAAAAAATAATGTTTTAGCGGGTATTAAACCTTAAAATCAAATATATAATTTAATAATTAAACACGAATTTTACAGAAAAATATAACTAAGAATATAGGTTAACAAGTTGAAAACTATCCTGATATTAAAACAAAAATCATCTGTAAGGTTAATTTCAAAGTAGCTATTAATGGACTCTACATGAGTTTAATGGCCCTTTGATGTTCGTTTAGGGCTCAAAAAAAGAGACAAAAGCATGGAAAACACCCACATTATGAAGCCATATAATTTCATGTTATCAGGTTTTGTATTGCAATTACACCAATAAAGCTTGAAACTAACATCAAAATAGTTTCTGATAACATAGCATTTTAGTGGCTTACTACTGAAGCCTTTTTTGGAATTTCAAATTATTTCAAACCAAATTTAAGCTAAGGAGACAAATGCTCCTGAAGGTAATTGAAATGGAAGATATTGAAAAAATCCTTTTCATGAGGTCCTCCTGTTTCATCTTCAAGGTCCTCATGAACCCAACTCCTTCGAATTTCGCCGGCACACTAATATCAAAGGATATTATAATGAGAGAGCACCTGGGAAATTATCATTATTTGATGCCAGTAGAAGCAGATTTGGCAAAGCTGGCCTTTCTAATTGTGTTAGTAGATTTACGAATGAGTGGACATTTGACTGGTACTCGATTGAACTAGCTTAATTTAAGAGGAACCTTGCTGCACTTCCATCAAGACCAATTTAATTATGCCGTCCACAGCGGCTGGTGGTTTTTCCCCCCCGGTGGAGCGAACCCCAGCAAAGCAGTAATGAAATTCCCAGAACCTTTCTTCCTTTAAGTCCATCAACAGGAATCCGGGTTTTTCCCACCTAAAAAAGAAGGGTCGCTGTGGAAAGTCTCCTGGCATTAGGGCATGTCTGCTGTTAAAAGTCATAATTTCCAATTAATGCATTATATTATATAATGTCAATGGAAATAAACGTTCAAAATTCAAAAATTCAAAATTCAATTGAAACAAGGGCAAAAAATGTGAAAGTAAATCAAGCAATTAGTAAAGTAAATGAATTCCTTTTTATACTTTTCAGATTTTATTCACTATCAATTTGTTAAAGGAACCATATCTTTAATGATCATATTAATGCACTTTGGTAATGGACGAAGCGGCAATGGGTTGATAAGCAACAAGTCTATATCTACTTCAAAATTGGATCACTTTCTCTTCCTGACTAGCTAACAGGAAGATGGGTTCTCCTGCATGGCCCATTCTAATTGCTTGCACAGCTAAATTTACTCGGTACTTGATGTAATAAAACAGTTAGCATTCATCTTTGGTACAAGGACTCAAGCATTTATTGAATTGTGTTAACTTTAACTTATTATCCTCTCACAAAAGTTACTGAGCTTGAGAACAATGCTGAATAAAATACAAAAATCTGTTGAGGTTTCTACATGCATCTGCATTTAAACTATTTGGATTTTTTAGCTTATTTATAATCCTACACAAACTTTTTCTTGAATGGTTCATCTGAAGGAAATGATCTTATTAAATGATTTTTATTTCTTTTATCAAATTTGGGTTTAAAGGTTTGCCCAGGTGGAATTAAAAATCTCAGCTTATTGTGATAATGTAAGGTAAATCGTCGTGTTGATGGGATAAGCTTCAAGAAATAATACCAATGAGATACTAACTGTTTATTTAGTGGACAGGTAGTTTTATAAAGGTTTGATGCGGATCAAGAAGATCTATAGTCAAATCCATATAAAATGGAGGGGAAGAACACATTAGTGGTTTGCCTATCAAATAATTGGAGGGAAACAATCAATGTTTTCAATTGTTTTGACAGGTCAACTCAAGGGTTTTCCTTTTGCTACAAATGGTTGGTACAACTGATCATTGAAGGGGTGTTCAATGAAATGAGTCTCCTTGGAAAAGGGTAGTATTTTAAAGGAAATACTACGATTAAAAGGAAAAATTAAAATATATAGTGGATTTACCATGTACGTTATTTCAGGAAATAATTACTCCAACAAGAAATGTCGTTCATATATATCAATAAAGTTATTCTAAAGTCCTTCTATAATCTCCTAATTATTATGGGTATAATTAATTAATTAGTACTGATGTTTTAATTACATCAAGGCATTATCAAACAATCTGAACAATCTCAAATGAGCTGATCATCTTATGAAAGTAATTAATCTAGGCTGCTTTGCTTGCCATACAGTTCCTCTCTTCAAATTAAGAAAGGCAGCAACTTGATCAAAATAATAAGCCACAAAATAATTAAGCATAAAATTTATGTTGCTTTAGCTAGAAATCCTGTAATTACTTGGATATTGTGTATTGAAATTTGAAAAGCAGAGTTGAAATTAATTGGCCAAACCTGGAGCTTAAATGTTGCCATGTTAGTTGAAACTGCAGATCCATTTGGACGAATTTGAACTAAAATAAAGTTTTAACAATCAGAGAATCCGCCTGCATAATAATATCAGAACCCAACCTGGATGTGTAAAATCTGCCTTGGTTGGACTAGTTGATGTGCACTTAGAATTTGGATGGTTAGAAAATCCCGAGTGCTTAAGCAATGGAATGGCAGATCCATTACTAAATCCATTGGTTTGAACACCCTCAGACACCATGAAAACCTTTGAAAAAATCATGTTTGTCGGTTCATGTCAAAAAACTTTGAATTTTCACATTTACTTTTTGAGCTGTTCTTGGACTGATGGGAATATGAGATGAATGTCGATTCCTTGAAGTGTCAGTTTGAGTTGCTTGAGTTCTCATGCTGTTTCTTTTTAACCTCTCTAAAAATTGAAAAGAAGTTGTTGTTTTTTGCTAGTAATAATATAGTATGAAAAACACATCTCGTAATAAGAAACCTGAAACTTTAATGAATAGATGAAAAAGAAAAGCTTATCATTTCAATTTGCTTCATAAAATTCTTACTGAAAAGCTCTTTTAGAGAGAAAAAAACCCCACTTTTTTCTTAAATTAAGGATACGCAGGATGAACAAAAATGAAAAAAAGGTACTTTCATTTCAGAAAAAATAGTAGACTTTTGTGAAGATCAAAATGCTTTTCGGCATGAGCTACAAAAATGTCTTTGTATATCTTTGTCAGTGATAGAAAGTATATATTTACTGTTCAGAAAAGTGCCCTGCTTTTAACATCATATTCCACAGCTGAATTGATTTGTATTTGCAAAAAGGGCCTCAACAGATGAGTTGGAAGGTTTAATGCCAAGATAATCAGAGACAAACAGCCTAAACCATCGTTTGATCCTTTGCACAAAGAAAATGGGGTTTTGCTAAATTCTTTGCCGAATCAAAGACTACGAACTGGCATTAATCCTTGCTAAACAGACTGGTGTGTATGATGGAAATTGATGAACCATTGGCAGGATCAGAAAATGAACAATGACAACATAACATTAGAATTCTGATGTTGAGATCACTCTTTAACCATTTGAAAATTTTACTATAAGTATACTTAAATGGTAGTATTTTCTGTGTTGCATTTTTTAATAATATGATCTGCCAATAAACTTTGAATTGCTGTTGAGTTTTTTCTATGGATAAACAATAATTAATTTGAGATAAAAGCTGTCAATCAATCAAAACACCTTCCCTTGTTTTCTCTTGACTGAACTGACCTACCTGCTACCTATCTTATTTGATGTAAATTTATATTACATGTCTGTTTCAAGCAATCAAGCAATTAACAATCTAACAGACTCATTTTTTGTTGCCTCGGACATAAATTTCCTTTTCGTTATTTCCCAAGATATTTTATTTGCCTTTAAAGTTAAATTTTATTTCGATGTGAACGTCCAATATTCCAATTGATTAAGTGGTCAAGGATTCTGCCTGCTGATGTTGGAGAAAATGTCCATTAATGCAGTTGAGGCAAATTTATTTTTGCTCTGGATAGTTGTAGTCAGAAAATAGAAAAGAGAGAAAGCATAAAAACTTTGGCTTGTTAAAGCAGCTTTAGAATCAGACCTGAAGGCCATAATATCTCATCAAAGACAAACAAAAAATCAGCTTCGCTTAAAAAAGTTTGTTTGAACAATCACATTCGGTCAAAAAGATTTGGTTAAGGTAAACATTTCAGCCTTTCTTTCTTTTTTTTATGAATTTTGCTCTGGTATATATAGCAGAAAAATGTAAAGATTAACAAAACTATAATTCATTTAAAAATCATTCATTCAGGTCACTAAGCTCAGATTAAGATTTCTATTTTTTGTTCAATTTGTTCTTTTTTGTCAGTTGGAATTCCTTGATCATTTTGCAGAATAAAATAAAACTTTTGAGTTTATACTCTATATATCGGAAATCTCTTAATGATAATGAACACAAATCCCAAAGGTCAAAATACTTTGATACTATGAAAACTTTCATGTTAAGTTAGCTGCATTTGGTTGACAGAAACTTTACAAATTTATTAAATATGTCAAGATTGGGAATAACAAGAATGAAAGTTAGTTGATCTTGCAAAGGAGTAATTCAATTTATCTTTTCAAATAACAAAATTATCAGAGAAACATTTTAACGCCCCTTTATTTTCTTCTGTAATAGTTATTTAATCTGATGGAATATTTGGAGCTTTTCTTCAAAACATGTTTTGAATAAAATGTGTTAGTGTTAAGCTCTTACCTATCAAAATTTGTCTTGCAAGCTCAGGTGGTAAGACTTGTTGAAAATATTCATAATCAGGAGTCATTTTCCCATCAATCAGACGTTCATAAGACTTAGAAGGTGTTGAATGTCCTGGATTTGTTGGGGGAACTGATTGAGTTGTCTGAAATGAAAGTATTGTCAAAATAAAAATTGTGTAATTTCATTATTTCTTAAAGAATATATGAAAGAAATTTCAAGAAAAGTGTTCAAAATGGTTGGTTTAATGTCTTGTTGTTGAAAATTTTTCAACTCTCAATTTTACACATTTTTTTGTTATTTTTCAATTGTAATAATTAAGTTGATTGATTTAAAGATGTTCGACTTGTGTTGTGAATATACTTGGGTTCTTTGAAATGTGCTCTCATCCATAGTTGCCAAGGTTTGTGATCTCAAAAGTGATGATGAATCAAAGGATACGTGCTTTTGTTTGCGGTCATCAAGAGAGACTTCGGGAGTTCCACCCTGTGACGAAAAGGTGGTTTGTTGATCATTAAAGTGTTCACAAAAACAGTCAAAGAAATGTAGGAAAATAAAGTATGTTATTTAGAAACCAGTTAGTAAAACACATGCCATAATATAAGTTATACTCAAATGCATATGAGGAAATTTCTCTCATGTTTTCCATTATGATACTCTCTTATTTAGACAAAATAGAAAAGAGGATGTTTTTTTAAAGAATTTTCAAGTTGGTTATAGATTCAATGTACAATAAAATTTCATTTCATAGTATTAGAACATAAAGCTTTCTTCACATACTATGTGAAACCAGCTCAGCACATCATGGAAATGTGGCTTTTTTTCTTTTTCCATTCTCTACAATGCCACAATGCATTAACATTACTGTCTGACTGTCATTATGCCAAAGCTACTGTATGAATAAAATTATAAAAATGTTTTCTGTTTTTAGTAAATGATGGAATTTTCAGCCAAGATATGAGAAAAATTGAATCATGAAAAACATACATTTCGAAATGTTTTTTTAGTGATCAATCATGTTTTTGCACCGACCTGACGTCTATGAATGAGCAAATCTGGCGTGTTGGGCTGAGTCAAGCCTGTTGAGTCGTGTTGCATCTCAACTAGGGTTGTGGAAACAGTTGTCTGCATGCTGGTTGAATAGGACCCCATGGGAAAAAAGGCAGCTGTAGGGGGAAGTGTGTAACCTCCAACAAAAGGAGAGCAAGGGTCCAAGGTTGGTGGTGCTCCACTGGGAAAATGTGTTTGACGGACCATTGGATGAGAGTTGAAACCCTAATTAGCAGGGTTTTTTTTGAAAAAAAACATCAAAAAAAGAAAAGCTTTCTTTCAAATTTCGTGCTGGTGAGAAAAAGTCATGCAAAAACTTGCACCATTTTTTATAAAGAAAACCTTACCATAATTCGTTGGTCTGTCTCTGCTGAAGGCCTCACTTCGCCGTAGATGCCAGGTGGAGGTAATCCAGTTAGTTGTGGTCCCATGGGTGGCAAAACGGACAATCCTGGAGCTCCTTGCGGCAGATATCGTCCCTGAGGACCCAAAGATCCTCCAGGAGGCATGCAGAAAGACTTTGGTCGACGGCGAAAGTATTGTTCATCAAAACCCTCTTCTTCATCGTGGCGAGGTTCAGAGAAACGTTGGTGACCTTTTCATATATTTTTTTTTCTTTTATAAATTGCTTTAAAACCATAGATTTCACACTAATTGAGAGCTGCAACAATGACAGAGTATTTTAAATGGTGATTAAGATTTAACTAGAAGGGTCTTAAAAAGTTTTCTGGAAGATTTCACAGTTGGATAATCCAGACATTGCTGGAGTTTGGTTGCTTATCTACTTTGATATTTCGTATTAATCTTGCTTTACTACTACTAGTGATGGGTCCAGGTCAAAAAATTTTGATCCGGGTCAGGTCAGCCATTTTTGCTTTGGGTTTGGATTTGGAAAATTTCCCCTAAAATGTCAAATTTTTCAATTTTTTCCTTTGGGCCAATAAAAATCTCTTTGGGTCGAGGTCAAAAAGTACCCGGGTCAAAGTCGGGTCTGCCTCTTATTTACTGCGGGTCAAAAGTATGCTTGAGTCGGGTCGGGTCAGTGCCCATCTCTATTTACTATACTAAAGCAATAAAATGCTGGTTCGAAACTTGAAAATTTCAACAATCTGATAAATGATTTTTGACCTTTCTCAGAAGAATCCGACATAATCTGTCATGGAATGCTTATTGTATGATTCAGCAACAAATGACACATTGCTGTACATTCCAATTTAATTAGATCTGAATGTAAAGTTCTTCAAGCGAACTATGATAAATCTTTTTCGGCCTTTCAAGTTGAAAAAGTGAAAACGATGTGGTGATAGTAAAGGAACAAATTACACTAGCTTTAAAGTTCAATGTTAAGCTCTTGATTATGGGTAAAAAAATAGACTTTATTTTGATCATTGTTATTTGGCCTAGTAGTCAAAAGCTCCAATCCCCTGCTTGCATAGGTAAACCTTCGACCCCAAGGCTGGCAAAAATGATTCCCAGTCAGGATTAAGGATCATTTTTCTTGCCAATTGGAGGTGCTAATGATGAAAAAACCTTCATATTTTCTTATTTTTTATAATTTGTATAAAATGAAGAAGCTTTGACTTTTTAATCTGATGTATGCAAACGAAAGGAGGAGGAATTTTGTTTTTATACTCCTCTTGCAATTTGGATTGACTGATTGATATTCTGTCTAAATTTTCTTTATATCTTCATTTGATTCTAAAAAATGATTAATTACCATTCCAAGTGGTGCTTCTGAGTCCAGGAGAAATTGGTCTTTTCGCAGCTAATTGAATCTGATTTTGAAGTTCTTCTTCACTACTTGTTCGAGCTATGCAAGATCCCAGAAGGGATTTGCGACCTTTTGACCCTCCTGAACATGGTGAAATACCAGGCTATAAAATAAAATAAAAATGTCCCAAAAAATCATCACTTGAGAACTCACAATCAGCAAATTCAGTAACTTTTTTTTATTGTTCCCAAAAGCATTTGACAAGGTTAACTAACAAATAATTTTGGGGAAAAGAAAATGTCGCTTGAGTTTTGATTAACATCTTACATCTTCAAAACTCTTTTTCTAATATTTTTTTACCCTCAAATGATATCAATTTTGACAATTGAAAAAGTTTCTTTTTTCATGTTATGTCTTCAAGTTTTTTTCAAAGGGGAAAGTATTTGAAAAAGGAATCCATTTCGTTTAGGACACCTCAATGTCAAGCAATAAAGAGAAAAGATACATCAAAGAGAAAAGTTTTAAATTTTCACAAAATTTTTCTTACTTGGCCTTGGTTTGAAAAGCACCCAAAGAGGCCCTTGTTTCCTTGGCGGTCAAGAACCTTTAACAACAAGAGAAAAAAATTATTTAGCAATAAAAATGAAATAAAAATCATAACATAAAAAATAAAAACTTTTATTCTTTTTTTGTTACCTGAAGTTCCTTGTCATTGATGCAATATTGTTCTCTAATGTCTTCACGACTATAAAGTGGAGTGCCCTTTTTGTTCACACCTAACTCACCCCCTCTTCGTTTGCCCCTTGAGGATAAAATAAACTTTTTTCAAGCACTGAAGCATTTAAATATTGCAATTTATCATTTCTCTATTGAATCTTGAAAAATTCTCAAAAGAGTTTCTAACATTCCATAGAATTTAAATAAAAAGAAAACTTATATTCTGCTGTGAGAGCCAAAGTTTGACTAAAACTATTTAAAATTTCATCTCTCTAGACTGTTTTAGAACAATTTTTGTCAATTTAAGCAAACTTACATTGTCCCCTCATTTGGGCCAATTAAAATGAAACTTCCTTTTCGTTGGAGTTTTGATGGTTGTTATTTCTAAGCAGGATTTGTTGATCTGAATAAACAAAGCAGTTTGTTACATTTGGCCATAAATTTTTTTTTGAAAAATGGTTTTCTCCAATTAA
>Ga0194133_10010679_pt1 | contig 10277 bp, 6 predicted proteins | sample TA2KigOf40mmetaG_FD_155448 | JGI IMG/M metagenome (GOLD analysis project Ga0194133, IMG submission 155448) | Freshwater microbial communities from Lake Tanganyika, Tanzania - TA2015055 Kigoma Offshore 40m | ecosystem: Environmental > Aquatic > Freshwater > Lake | place: Tanzania: Lake Tanganyika... | reverse complement strand
GTCATTGAATTGAACGTAAAAATACCATAAGCGTTTAATAAAGTATATAAACAACTTTATTTATTCACCATGAATACGGATGTAAAATTATAGCGCCTGTTAGATATTGATATACACATGAAATCAGAAAATGTATAAGGGACAGAAGATAGTGATAACTTTAAAATTACTTTAGAGTGATTATTTTCTTTTTGAACGAAGTTGTAAAATGACAAAAATCTTGATTTTCATTGAGTATCTTAAGTTTGGGAGACAAAGACTTTAAAATTTACAGATTGTCTATTAAAAATTTTGTTCTTGGACCAAAAATAAATACTTTAAGACTTACAATGTACAGATTCCCTGATTGTTATAATAACTATTAATGTTTCACTCTCCAGGATGAAACATTCACTGATCTTGCCTGTGATAAGTCCTTTTTTTGGTTGCAAGCAGATGAATGGGATGGTAAAAATAAAAAGTTTTTTATGCACTACAAGTTCTCACCAGAAAAAGAAGAAATATCAAACATTTATTACCTGTTTTTCTGGATTGGATTTGAAGTAAAACAACTTTCAAGAGTATGTCAACACCCTAAACACCAAAACACATGTTTATCAAATTGAGTACAAAATTGAAGCTTAACACTACATTATTTTTACATGATAATATCGGTTGATTTCCAATTTTCAAACAGCACAATATTTTATTAGGGTCACCACAATACTGATTCATTTGCCATATGACTCACCTTTTACACATGTCTGACATGTGCAATTAGTTATCTTTACAGACCATTTTAGCAAATCTGATGCTGTTGTTTGAAGAGAACGAGATGAGAACCCAGTGTTAACCTTGCCAATCAAGAAAAGAATCCATACTGATCTGTTTATTGATAGAACAGCAGCCCTCTGTTCGGCAAATAGTTGGATCAAGAATATGGCGAGGGAGTTCAAGCATTGGTGCTGGTGCTGGTTGATCTACAGATCGAGTCTAGCATTCTCTAAAGATGCCAAAATGAGAAACCAGGCAGCAGGCTGTTGCAAAATGACTTTAATGGAAATGTAAAAGAGATTGCGGACACTAACATGATATTTAATATTAATATTATTTAATGTTATAGAGTTAAAATGAAAGAAATTACTTGAATTGAGCTCATACTATATGATATTACAATCGGTGCTAAGATTTTTCCCGAAGTTGGTAAAAAGAGATTTTCCTGAAAATATTTTCCCAAATGCTTTTTGCCCAATCAATTGGGACTTTGGTAAGGATATAGTCAATAGTATTAAGATAGTTAGTAAATAATTTCAAGGAAAGTATTGGCTTTAACTGGACCAAATTCTTGACTTTTTGGGAAGAATGAGTTGAGGAAAACTGCATACGAGAAAAACTTGTTTGGAAATAACTTGAAGCAACCAAATCAATCCCACCATCATGCAAAACTGAAGGACCATTCTTCAACAATTTTACATGGGCCATGCCATGTTTTAAGCCCAGTTTGAGTCCCTCTTTCCCAGGGGTCAAGTGAGAAAGCCATTGTCTGTAAAGCCAAGTAGTTAATAAACAAAGGGGTGCTAAGGGTTTTTTCCAAACAAGCTTTGCCTGAATACACATTTCCTGAACATATTGTTCTGGAATGCATTTTTCCCAAAAAGTATGACCCAGATAATAAGCCCTGCATTTCTAGGCCCAAATGATGAGGCCTGCTGGGTTAGACCCAGAAGGTTAGGTAAGATAAGTGGAAGACACCAAAATTGCATTGCTCTTTATTGTACAGGTGAGATCTAATTTATGAGAAAATAATCTTAAATGTGAATATATAAAGACTTAAATAAGTGACTATGTTTAAATTTGCAGCAAAAGAGCCACTCCAGCAAGAACCCAACGTGAAGCCTTTTCTTTAGTTCTGAGATTGAAGGTCCAGACATAAGTAGGGCCTCGTTGACGGGTTTTGTAGACTGGACACTCATAAAGGTTCCGAAGCTCTTGTTTATCCTAAAAAGTCAAGTTATACTTATTTTGTAGTTTTGTATAATAATAGTAAATTTGGCAGTTGGATGTTCCGTTTAGTAAAAATCATGAATCTAGACTTCACATTATACAAGCTTCGTATACAATACTACATAATGTGCGACGCATATGTTCCTTTCATTATGTAATCACGTGCATTTTTATGATTGATTATTGAATATCCTTATATGTGCAAAACTATGTAAAGTTGATCGACTGTTTCAAATAAACAGTTCAGTCTCATTCAGTCTTTTATTTATAAAGGAACGAAGTCTGCCATCTAAGATTTCTTTTAAATATTTCACCTTAAAACACATATTCAAGTTGTAGAATTCAATTGAGATACCTGTGTAATGGCCTTAATGTACATGACTGGCATGAGTGGATAAAGCTCTTTGAGTCTCGATTCAGCCACAGATCCAATATTTGTGTCCCATCTATATGAAGGTACAAACGTATTTGAGGACGTATTAGAGTTACAACAATTTTGATTACCTTGCACCCTCCATGTATAAACCATGAATACAGGCCCCATCCCTTGGTGCAGCTTGCATTTCTTCCTTTGTTTTCTTGGTGACTTCACAGGCTAAGCCCATTTTGTCCAGAGGAAGCTCATTTTTTCTGTTAAGTACGTTGAACAACATATAAAAGTTAAACTTGTACTAAAGGAGGCATGGCTGGGAGGTCATGTACTTCTGATTGAGAACCAGGATGGTTTTGGGCTCTATCCTAGGCCATATGACAACAATTTGGAAACCCTGAATTGCAAAATCCCTCATTCAGGGTAACAGTAACTACACGTGACTATAGACCCAATAATAAATGTCTATGGTAGGACTCTTATAAATGTGTTGGTAGCGCATTAAGTCTTGTACAAGATCATTACTATTATTATTATTATTATTATTATTATTATTATTATTATTATTATTATTATTATTATTATTATTATTATTATTATCTTAATGAATTTAGGCATCATGATGCAAATAATCTCTCAAAAGCTTAGGTTTCTGTTCTACACTTTATGGGTGTGTATTGTTGTGTCAAGCTATCCGTGAGTTCTCCTTTTGGAATGATAGCGCCCCACAACTATTCTGACCTTGTATATCAAGCTGTGAGAGTCTAGTGTGTGTAAACGTGATGTATTGTAGAGTCAGTCAGGAAATAGGCACATTTGAACGAAAACTTCTTTCATTTGCTTCATGAGATTTATGATTGTCACATACAATATTATGCCACAAAGCGACCCTTTTTTAGGAATGGCAAACCCGATTGTTATGATTGTTTTCCACCTTTAGATTCATAAAAACCTTCTTTACCTTGCTGTGCTTTGCATGATTGCAGTGAGAAATGATTGAGGATTGAAAAATCCAGACAACCACACCGAGGCTGGCAAGCTAAAGTCTGAAGTCCAAGATTCCAGCTCTTTGATCCTAAGTATAAGGTCTGCATACCAGCTGAAAAACAAATTGAAAATGAGTAACAGAACCATTATCTTGATAAATAACTAAAAGGAAAACCCTGATAATCCATTTAGAGAAGCATAAGCTCTGGATGTCCATGATGGTGGAACCTTTAAAAAAATATTTTCAATGTACAAAATTATAAAAATATGGCTCATTTTAGAATCTACTTGATCAAAAAACAAAGAGTTTCCAAGATCTTCCATGTCATTTGTTATTGTCAACTCTCCCTTCAGACCCAAATCTAACTCTTTCAGAGATCTTCTCATTTCTTTTGTAAGTATGTTCATCCTCTCACACTCCTGAAATACAGAATGTTTTGAAAGTATTATGAGGCTAGCAGTTCAAGAGATGTTAAGCCAGCCCATTTTTATTTTTCCTGTTTTCCCAAATTTTCTCTGTTGAGAGGGATTTACAATAAAATTTATGAAAATATTTCACTAAGATCCTGATACTGAAGTTACTTTATCACCCAGCTGACTTTTATGGTAAATCAACGTGAGGAGATTTGAACCTCATTAAGTAAGACCAATGAGATACTTTCTATATATTTGAGGAAGGGACGGGTTTATTTGTTAATAAACACAGATCAATGATGGAAGTTCTGGTGGTGAAGCTTGTATCAATATTTACCGTTGGATTGAAAGGAATGTGGCTTGTACCAAGGGAATAGTAAACGCAGTATTATAAAAGCATAATTCCAGATTAAAGTTGTCAATAGCGAAAGGGTTTTTGGTGATTAAAATAGTTTTTGAGTAAATCATAAAAGTATTTCAAAGAAAATATAACATTATTTAAAAAATATTGTTAAAAGATGATGAAGTTATAATTGAGCTCCCACTTCCAAAAATTTGATAAATATAAATCTTGAGCAACTTTGGAAAGGACTGGCCTCTCCTTATTTGCAAGAGCACCCTAGTGCCCTGACATTTAAGACTCAAATTTCCCAACTGAAATAATTTTTTGTATGTTTTGTGTCAATAAGGAATAAAAAGTTGCAAGAAGTGCCAAGGTTTAAACCCATGACCCTCGAATCCCCAACCAGATGCTGCATCTACTCGGTCAAGGTAACTTCTAATCAAGCACCTGAAAAGCCACAATGACATAGGGTGTCCTTTCTTCAACTTTTCCCATAATTTCATGCATATTGAATGGATCTGGTAACTTCTCCATGATATCATCAACCATAGTCTTGATTTTTTCTTCGCGAGTTGTTGCAGGACCACCAGTAGCCCCACTCTCTCTTGGTTGGAGCTCAAAGACAGTTCTGAAATCCAAAAACTGTTCTAAAGCCCATTTCAAGGTGTTATGTATTTTGCAGGACTGAACCTGAACAGAACTTCAGATGTGGCTGTTAAAAATCCAATTTCTGCATTCGGGTGAAGCCCATACAAGACTGGGGATTCTGCTGGTAAGTTATTTGATATATAGCTGTGGTAGCCCTAGAAACACAATTTGGTGTATTTTAACAATATCAATATTTCAGGCTTAATATTCCTTTAGACATCAAGGATAATGACTGAGAACCTTTGGAATAAGGAGCATAGAACTGCCTTGTCAAAAAAATACCACGTTAGTGGTTTGTAGCGTAGCCATATATTTGAAAATCTGAGCAACTGTATAATTCTACAATATTCTAACAATAACGTTCATCTTCTATCACGTTCCCGTTAAACTCATTTAAAGACGGCTTTTCAGCTGGACTATCATTCCCAAACCTTTTTGATAGTACTTCAGCACAAGCTATATTTGATCCTCCAATCCTCTAGTACCACCGATTGATTACCCTCATTGGTCCTTTCTCAAATCCGACTCTCTACTATATCAAGTGCTGCTATTCTAACAATAAACAGCTCTGTATTGATTCTTTCCTTGATTGGGAAGGTCGCTGGATTTTCACAAGCTCCTCTCATCCAGTCACACATAGACTTTCATCAGACCACACACCGTACTCGCTAATTGTCATGTTATACTGGTATAACACCACAGTGTTAAAGAGCTGATACCTGATAATCCATGTTTGGTGGTGTAGAGAAACCAGGTGCAAGCATAAGTTCACCATCCAATTGATCTGGATGCATGTATTCTTCCAAATAAGTCTAAAAAAGCATTATAAGAGATGAAAAAAATTGAGAAAAACTAACATAATTAGTCTTGAGTAACCTTGCAAAGCCTTCTATCCCAATCATCTGTGATGTGACCTCCATACATAATCTCTCCAAAGAGATATCTGAGATCTTCCCAAGGAATCCTATTGTTTGCCTCCAGATAATTGAACAACACATTTGTACTGATGATGAGGTCTCCAGTATTGAAGGGATAAATTTTGTTCCATCCCTTAATTAAAATGGTTTAATCAATGCTCAACAAATAATCACTAAGTCCTGTGATGCTTGATTAGAAATCTGATGATGGTTTGCACGTCCCTTTTCAAACGGAAGACTTAAAAAGACTGAGCAACTTATAAAGAACAAGACAACTTATTTGTATGTCTTTCTGCACCAGAGTCGATTTAAAGGTTAATCGTATAAAATAAAATGATTGCTGCTTGAAAGAACATATGTTGCATTCATTTCAAAATATTGTTCAACTATCCAGTGTACGTCAAAGATATGTACAACTACCAGAAACATGATGTATATAGAACTAAAACTATCGGGTCTATGATCTTTTGCCTAATGCAAGTTTGCCTTATCAAGTTCGCCTAATGGACAAGTTTGCCAACTGGACAGTTCGCCTTATGCCCCCACAAGCGAGCGTGTGCGTAGCCCTGCAGGGTTAGGTTAGGTTAGCAATATGTCAGGTAAGCGCTCGCACTTGTTGTACCATGCGAGCGCGCTAAAGCAGGGGCAAACTTGTACGGTTTGCGAACTTGCATTAGGCGAACTAGGTTAGCCGACCTTGATTTGGTGAATGTGCAGGAAAGATTATGGTATCAAAACTATATGTCACATATCCAATTATCTTACAATAACGTCTTTCTGTATAATCAAGTACTTAGATATTATAGCATCTATAAAAGGACTACACTCAGTTCTGTCTCTAGCCTTTTATTTAGAAAGAAACACAGTCCTGCATTGAGTGTCGGGACAAATTGGGCAAAAAAAAGGCAGAGCAAGAAAAGGACAAAATCGCAAAAAAGACAGAGCAACTCGAAAATTCAATTTTCCCTGTAATTTATTCTAAAATGGTTCAAATGATTGTTTTTATCAATTCTTCATATAGAATGGAACTGGAACAAGTTTAGTATCACTTAGTTCAATGGGTAACTTGATTTAAAAGCTCAAAAATTGATTTATTGTAAAGTTTAAAATTGCTCTGCCTTTTTTTGCCCGTTTTGTCCTTTTCTGCTCTGCTTTTTTATCTCTCAAATTTCATTTATTCCAGTCACTAATTTTTCCAAATAAGTGCTTTTTCTTAGCAAAATGCATGAAAGTGTCAAATTTCATAATTTCATGTTGATAATGTTCTAAAAAAATGAGTTCAAAAGTTGCTCTGCCTTTTTTCCCATTTTGTCCTTTTCTCCTCTGCTCTTTATTTCAGTTATCTAATTTCTAAAAGGAAATTCTAAGTTGCTGAAATATTTTATATGTATTAAATAAAATTATTATATGAACTGTTTTTGATGATAAATTATTTAAGTAAAAAAGTTTTAGCTGCTCTGCCTTTTCCAATTAGCCAATTTTTTAGCTTTTAAATGAAGTTATGATCAAAATAAGTGATACTAAACTTGTTCCTGTTACATTAATTAATTACTGGGAAATTTAATCTTTTAAGCTGCTCTGCCTTTTTTGCCCATTCAGTTCTTTTCTTGCTCTGCCTTTTTTGGTCTGCCTTTTTTGCCCATTTTGTCCAGACCCCTATATTGATTTCTTCAAATATACTTACTTGAGGCCCAAACTTCCTTCTTTCTGCAACAACTGCATGGAAGTAGCAGAGTGAAAAAAGAATGCTTTTGAATTCTGCCTCTTTGGAACACATCTCAAGTGTATCCTGGGAAAGATATCAAATTAAAATTGAATTCACAGTGATTTTTTAATCTATATTTATAAGAGTGGAGAGTTTGTCTGTATGTCGTTTGTATGGGTGTTTGAATGAATCTGATTGGTAAAGCGGTTCAGGGGGCATTGCAATATGATTTTTGAACAAATCTGACTGTTCGAGTAGTTCACGGGGCGTGACAGCATTTTTCCTGTGCAGCACACGGCCCGAGTGGCTAATGTTTTATATACCTGTTCAAAATTGTCCAGAGCTTTGTGCAAATTTGCTTGCATTCCAGTTGGTGGTTCATTGGTGATTTTTATAGATGCCTCCAGAATGCTTTGAGGAATGATGTGAGATTCTGAAAACCATTACTGAACTTCATATCAAATTAAACAATTTAATTTTTTTTAAAGTACGCCTTACAAATCATGTTCATTTTAGGCACTTTTGGTCATAAATAGCAGGTATTACCCAATGCAAGAGTCACACCTGGGCTGTTGGGATGGAAATCTGGCTTGTAACCTTATTGACATCCCTGAATTCTTTGCATGTAAAAGTATAAGTTTGCAGAAAATGGACCTTAAGAACTCCATAAGTTTAAAAAGACATCCATGGGTGTGTATAAAATGACAGGATCATTTGGGGATTTTCTTACACAAAATAAAAGAGGCCCTCTCAAGCAGGCTCGGAAATCCTAGATAACATCTATTTTGGGAAAAATATGATTGGGTAGAAAGTTTTTGGGAAAACCTCGTTTCAATGCCTAGCTGCCCATGCCAGCAATTTTTCAACCCCGGATTGCAAAAAAAATCAACTAGTGACACTCAGTCGGGGTAATAGTAATCTGCAGTGACCATAGGTTTCTATGGCGGGACTCTTTTAAATATGTTGATCGTGCATTAACATCGGATGATGAGTCTATACTGCACAAGACTATTATTATGTAGAGCAATTTGCAAAAAAACCAATGAGGATTAAATCAACCCCAAGGCTTTGCCAGCCATGTGTGGTTTTGCATCCTAACACACCATACTTTGTTTATTACTTTTCTGAACAACAGCAAGGGAAAAGTATGAAAAACTCAATAAACATCTTTCATATTAAAAGTTAAATGGTAAATTGTAGTGAGGGGATTTGAACGTCAAGAAATAAGATCAAGGAGATACTAACCATATATTTATGTCAAAAACGGATCAGAGATTTTGCTGGCGAAAGGTCTGGCGGTCAGAACTGGCGGTCAAGCTTGTTTCAATATTTACCAAAATGAAAGGAATGTGGCTTGTAGCCAAAGGGAATAACTTACGGTATTATTGAAGGATAGTACCACATTTAAGTTGTCAATCAACGAAAGGGTTTTTGGTGATTAAAAATGGTCATTGAGTTGATCGTAAACAAATTTTAAAGGAAATATTACTGAAGGTATAATTTTACTATGTATTTAGTCTATATTTATCATTTAAATTCAAAAGTTACCTGGATTAGGAGCAGGCTCAGCACTCAAGAATATTCTGTAGGACATATGAGAACCTTCACTGTATTCCTCAATCTTTTTCTCCAAAGCAGGCAACCATGTTTTCACCAGATGAATGTTTTGCAAGATAACCCAGTGGCCATCTAAGTAAAATTGTAAAATGTGATTAAAAGGAACTTATCCTTTTCTGCTATCTGCTATTTGGTTTCAAAGCCTTTAAGAAGTTATTACTGCCTCATCTCATATATCAGCTACTAGACAAAATTTCAAAAATCTGTTTGATAATTTTTTTGGCATTAAACTGAGGAGTCTATACGTAAAAATTATAGCCCTCTAGCTTCCAAACTGCGGGAGGAGTTTGAGGTACGACAGACAGATGGATTAATATCATTTTTTCCTTGCTGATCCACTCACGCAAACCAAGGTTATTTTTTAACTCCACTTGCTCGTGGAGATAAAACTTCATTTGTTAGGTTGTTATGGTTTTCATGCGTATTTAAAAAAGAATAGAAGGTGATAGGCTAAGATGAGAAGGGGTGAAACAAAGCGCTTGCATAGGGTCTTAAATATAAAGATAGGAGAGGCGCTTTACGAGTGGCTGGCAAGCAGGGTTGAGGCTAGCAAGAAGGATGGGGACAAAACCGCTTAACATTTGTGGGGTCGCCGTGGCCTAATGGTCATGGCATCTGGCTGGAGATCTGAGGGTCAGGGGCTCAAATCCCAGCAGGGTTGATTAACCCTGATACCTCTGGCAACCTTTGACCCCAGGTTGCCACAAAAATGTACAAAAAAATTAATAAAATGATTTTCAGCCAGGACTTTAAAAGTGTCTTGTCATGATTTGATTCCCTAGACACTCAAGAGAAAAAAAAATGCACTTTCCAAAATTAATCCTTAAAGGTACTGTGGTTTCTGGTTAGGAATATTTTTGCATTTTTAACAGCCCTCTAGGGTTAAAGGTGGTCAGGAGGTGTTTCATTTCTAAACCACAATGATGTGAAAGCTTTCAATGAATGAAAGGAAAGGGAAGGAGAGGTGCCACATCTAGTAGCGCAACAAGGAAGGGTAGAGGAAGTTTAGAAGGAGGTTTCAAAAAGCACTTTCAAAGGGATATGAATGGATGATAAATAAAGTCCCCTTAGGTTGGAACAGGCATGTAAGTTGAGGTTGCCAAGAAAATTATGACCCCTGCAAAGCACATGCTTATAGAGTGCTATACAAGCCAACAGTGTAATAACATGAATTATTATGATTAGCTGCGGCAAGCAGGATTGAGGCTAGTGAGTAGAATCTGACCAAAAGCGCTTAATGTGCACTTTGCAAAATTAGTCCTTAAAGGTACTCTAGTTTCTGGTTAGGAATAT
>Ga0194133_10010678_pt1 | contig 10277 bp, 7 predicted proteins | sample TA2KigOf40mmetaG_FD_155448 | JGI IMG/M metagenome (GOLD analysis project Ga0194133, IMG submission 155448) | Freshwater microbial communities from Lake Tanganyika, Tanzania - TA2015055 Kigoma Offshore 40m | ecosystem: Environmental > Aquatic > Freshwater > Lake | place: Tanzania: Lake Tanganyika... | reverse complement strand
TAAATAACAACGATTCATGGCCTGAAGAAGTTGGCTCCATTACAAACAAGGAGTCTGGAACACAATCTGATGCGACTATTCCAGTAAACCAACTAAAGGCAGAGTGTGCTCTAAATTGGTAATCTGAGTCATTACTTCTAACCTTTAAAGATCCTGATGGAAAAATTAATCTCTTACCAACATATTGTTTAGACAACTTATCTCTGCGTACTTTTGTATAGGCAATTGAAGAGTGTGGTGTGATGCCAGTAAGTGGGGATTCTGCCCAACCTTGCTTCATAAACTCACTCATTGCATCAGCTACTGGAATGTCATGGGTTCTCACTTCAACACCCTTTTCATTATTGTTGCTACTACCTGAATTCATTTGTTAAGCCTACCTAAGAGGCTTAAATTGGCTAGAGATGAGTAAACAGAGGTAATCTTGCACAGTTGGAGACGTCGCATAGCCCGGTCTAGTGCGCCTCACTGCTAATGAGGTTAACCCCTAAAGGGTTTCGGAGGTTCAAATCCTCTCGTCTCCGCGGGAGTTCAAATAATGCTTGAAAGCAATAAATTCACTTTTAAGCCGAAATGGGGAGAAATTGAATCCTAAGAAAATAATTTTTTTAACAATAGGTGAGGCTGGCTATTCAAGAAGTTGGACATATTTCAACGGCGCCAAAAAATTAGGCGCAAATGTTGAGTTTAAAAAAGTAAATTCAAACAAATTAATCAAACAATTTTTTCAAATGAAACAGCAATTTTCTAAAGATAGTATTTTTGTTGTGATGTCTCCAAGCCAGTATTTAGTCCCATTTGTAAGATTTTTTCTAGGTAAAAATATTGTTCTAGATGCAGGTTGGTCGCTTTTTGAAGGAACAGTAATTTCAAGAAAACGGTATGGCACCTTAGGATCAATTGCAATTAAGAATTACCTTATCGATTTCATATCTTCACACATCGCAAAAAAAATAATTTTAGAGAGTAATTTACAAAAAATTTTTTATTCTAAACTTTTTTTAGTAAGAAGCTCAAAATGCAATGTTTTGTATACTGGGGTCGATGAAGAATCTTTCCAATCCGATAATTCATATGAGACACCTCCAGATATTTTCAACAACTCAAAAATCATTTTGTTTCGTGGCAAGTATAATCCTGAAGCCGGTATAGATGTTCTAGCAGAGGCTACTAAATTATTAAGTAAAGAACAAATCACCTTTTGGGTGTTTTGCCCTGGCTTGCCAATTAACATTGATTTTAGCGAGAATACTTTTACAAGTCGAGAGATATTATCCAAAAGCAAAATTTCTAAATTACAAAAGTCATGTGGGATTTCTCTTGGTCAGCTAGCAAAACATAATCGACTAAATAGAACAATCCCCCACAAAGCTTTTGAGGCTGCTTTTTTGGCCACTCCTTACCTAACTGCCAGTAATAAAGGCATTACAGAACTATTTACAGAAGGAATAGAGATCGAGTGTTTTTCACCTGGAAATTCTCTTGCACTAGTTGATAAAATTAGAAACTTAATTATCGACCATGATAAACTAAATAAAATGTCTTATTCAATTCATGAAAAGTATAAAAATATCTGCAATCAAAAAATGCTTTCACAAAATTTTTTAAAGATTGTTTTGGTATAAGGTGAAAAAGTACGCACTTGTAACTGGTTCAAGTGGACTCATTGGTTCAGAGTCAGTGAGTTTTTTATGTAGTTCCGGTTATGAGGTAATTGGTATCGACAATAACTTAAGAGAATTTTTCTTTGGCAAGGAAGCTTCTACGCATTGGAATACGACGAGATTAACTAGGTTGTATTCAGGTAATTTCAAAGCATTAAATATTGATATTCGAGACTATGATAAGTTAGAAATTGTTTTTAAAGAAGTCGATTTTGAGTTAATCATTCATGCGGCAGCTCAACCATCTCATGATTGGGCCGCAAAAGACCCACAGACTGATTTTTCAGTTAATGCCAATGGTACTTTAAATTTACTTGAATTAACCAAAATTTACCGTCCGAATGCAACATTTATCTTTACTTCAACAAATAAAGTTTATGGAGATAATCCTAACAAGCTACCATTAATTGAGTTAAACACTAGGTATGAAGTTGACTCAAACAATAAATACTGGGCCGGTATTGATGAAAACATGTCAATTGATCAAACAACTCATAGTCTTTTTGGAGTCTCAAAAACTTCAGCAGACCTTTTAACCCAGGAATATGCTCACTATTTTGGTTTAAAGTCCGCGGTATTCCGTGGAGGCTGTTTAACAGGACCAATGCATAGTCCGGCAGAACTTCATGGCTTTTTGGCGTACTTGGTCAAATGCATTGTTAATGAAACCCCTTATACAATTTTTGGCTATAAAGGGAAACAAGTCCGAGACAATATTCATTCGAAAGATTTGATCCAAATGTTTATGGAGTTTCATAATAACCCAAAGAATAATGCAGTGTATAACGCCGGTGGTGGGCGAGGTAATAGCATCTCTATGTTAGAGGCGATAGAGAAAATTTCTAGCGCTTCAAACAAAACTCCTATAGTTAAAGTAAATGAAGAAAATAGGGTTGGAGATCACCAATGGTACATAACCAATAACAGTAAATTTCAAAAGGACTATCCAAATTGGAAGATATCATACAATTTAGAAAATTTAATTGATGAGATGGTTTTTGCGGCTCAAAAATCAACTACTGAATGAGCCAACTATGAAGAAATACAAAATAGCAATTGTTGGTGCTGGGCCAGCCGGATATTTCACTGCGCAGGCATTGCAAAAATTACAAACCAATGATTTATCTTTTCAGATCGATATGATTGAGAAACTGCCTACCCCATGGGGTTTAGTAAGGAGTGGTGTAGCACCCGATCACCAAAAAATTAAAACAGTTTCTAAAGTTTTTGAGAAGATTGCTAAGGAACCAAACTTTAGATTATTTGCAAATGTTGAGGTGGGTAAAGATGTCTTAGTAAAAGATTTAAAGGAGCAGTATGACGCTGTAGTTTTAGCAACAGGTGCCGCAAAAGGAAGAAGTTTGGGTATACCAGGCGAAGATTTAGCAAATTCAATATCTGCAGCAGATTTTGTTCCTTGGTATAACGCCCACCCTGATTATGTTGATCTAAATCTCGATCTATCTTGCAACACAGCAATTGTGATTGGGGTAGGAAATGTAGCAATGGATGTAGCAAGGATTTTAGCGATTGATCCAACAGAGCTTGATTTAACAGATATTGCAGATCATGCGTTGTTAGCGTTGAAGCAATCTAACATTCGTACTGTAATTATCTGTGGACGGCGAGGACCAGAACATGCCGCTTTCACAGCACCTGAGCTACGAGACCTTCCAAAACTAAATAATACCGATGTCTATATCGACCTTCAACAAGTGAATTCCGCAACGATTCGGAATGCCGAGATTGTTGATACTGAAAAAGATTTAAGAAATATTCTTGAGGCAATGAAACTAATTGCCGAACATTCTAAAAAAGGAGTGAACAGAAAACTTGAGATAAAGTTTTTAGCACAACCCTTAGAAATTAAAGGACAAGACAAAGTTTCCGAAGTTATTTTCTCTGTTAATAAAGTAATAGGTAAAAACGTTATAACTACAGATCAAACTTTTTCAATTCAAGCAGGCCTCGTGATAACTGCAATTGGGTATGATGCAGTTGAATATCATGGCATCAAAATTGTAGATGGCCGAATTCCTAATATAGCTGGGCATGTTGAGCACAATGTATACACAACTGGATGGGCAAAACGAGGTCCCGTTGGAGTAATCGGAACTAATAAAAGTGACTCAAATGATGTGGTCGATTTAATGGTAGAGAACTTAAAAACTCCTAAAATTTCTGAAGGAATTACAGCGCTGTTAAAGCCCACGCATGAAGTTATCAACCAAACATCTTGGGAAAAAATCAATGCTGAAGAGATAATTTCTGGCCAAATTTTTAATAAGCCAAGATTGAAAATACCAAATAGATTGAAACTTATTCAAATAGGTAGAAATCGGGCATAAGCAGTATGAATATCATAAAGAGCAAGAAACCTAGATTATTGCGCAGTGATATTCAGCAAATTAGAGCTATTTCTGTAATTGCAGTTGTTCTATTTCATTCCTTTCCAGACAGATTTATGTACGGATATTTAGGTGTTGATGCATTTTTCTTCTTATCTGGCTTTTTAATTTTTCCGCAGATTTACGATATTAGTAAATCTGCATCTAAAAAATCCTTAACTTTGAATGTAAAGAACTTCCTATTGCGTCGAATTTATCGCATAGCTCCCGCACTTGGAGTCTGTATTTTAGTAGTTTGGGTGCTGTCCTTTTTCTTCGGCCCTACTCCAAAAAAATTAAGCGGCCCTGAGTTTTATATCACGATACTTTCCATATTCGGTTTTGGAAATATAGCAGCTTTAAATTACTCAGGTGATTATTTCAATTCGTCATCTCCACTTACCCATTTTTGGTCACTTGGTGTAGAGATGCAATCATATTTCCTTTTTGCAATATTAGTTTTATTCATCTCAAGATATATCAATAAAAATGTAAGGCAATTTAGAATATTCCTTTTAATAATAATTTTAATTAGTTGGATTTCAAAATACATATTTGTTTTTCACTCAAATTTTTTTGGGCTGATAGGGTTAGATGCCCTCGCCATCACAGGTAATTTTTCTGATTTTTATTTAACACCCAACAGATTATGGCAATTTGCACTTGGAGGCTTATTTGCTACTTTTGCAACTAATAACAGCAAGCAAATTATTTTGAGCAAAAAGACTTCAATACTGTTACTAATTGTCGTTTGTTTATTTCTTTTTTCAAGCACAAATTTTGTTAACAACTTTAGAACTATTCTGATTTTGTTAGGCATAGGTGTCTATCTTGTTTCAAGTGTTAATGGAGAATTAAAATATGCAAGTAAAGTGTTAGTTTGGATTGGTGACAGGTCTTATTCAATATATTTGTACCACATGCCAGTCCTATTTATTTTAAATGCCGACGATATCCCATCAAATTTGAAGTATTTTTCCTATAGCTCTGCAATAATAGTTATATTGATATTATCAAGTTTTAGTTACAAATACATCGAAATAAATCACAAGATTCCACAAACTAATGTAAGTGATAAGCAAAAATTTTTTATCAAGCATAAAAAATTGATTTCTACTTCCTATTTACTACCAGTTTTCAGCATTACTCTTGTGCTTATTTTAAATAACATTTTTCCCGCACAAAACAATTTTTCAGTTAATTTCCAAGATAATTATGCAGCATCAGAATTGTCTAATTGTAAGTTAGGGCAAATCGAAGAGCCCTGTATTTTAGTGAGGAGTTTTGCGAAGCAAAATTGGCTTTTACTAGGAGACTCCCACGCAGGTGCAATTCAAGGAGTTCTATCCAAGATTGCAAACCAATCAAATTCCGGTCTTCTAGTTTGGAATAAATGTAGGTTTTTTGATCCAACTCTCTCGCGAGAATTGAACAACCTATTCTCAAAATGGTGTGTAGAGTCAAACACTAAAAGGATCGAGTATATTAAAAAATTTAAACCGAACTATATATTTATTGCATATCAAAATGGTTCTGTAGCTAACGGTGACACACAAATGCCGCAAGAATTATGGCAGAAAGTATTTACTAAAACATTGGCTTCAGTAAATAATAATACGTCCAAGGTTGTGCTATTTTCACAAATACCTGAGTACAAAACAGCCCCTTTCAGCGAGTATAGGTTCAGTTTTCCAAAGCATAAGAGCTCTAATTTAGATGAATTTCCAAGCTTACAAATCCAGCGTAATTTTGAAAACAACTTACGAAACCAAGGTATTCTTGTAATTTAACAAATTGCACAAGATATCTTAATGATTGGCTATATCTAGATTCTAACCATTTATCAAATTTTGGCGCTGAACTTATCCAACCAACAATCGAAAAATTCCTTGTTGCGAATCGATTAATCTAATTAAATGTTATTATTTGAAGATGCAGACGAAACCTAGGCTCACTGTTCTATGCATCATTATTTTGTCTGCAATTTCAACCATTTTTTCATGGGACGGCAATTATGAAGGTGGAGATATCGCTGGTGCAAGGAGGTCATATCTAAGTCAAAATCCGATCGATCTTTGGGGTGGATTCAATGGGTTTTTTTATGGCAACATTCCAAATTTTATTTTCCCCTGGGGATTATGGTTGCTAATTCTACAAATGATTTGTTCTACAACAGGTTTAATACTGATTAGTAAACATATCGAACTAACAACCAAAACTAGGCATGTAATGTTCTTTGCTTTATCTTATCTAGTTTTATTATTCTCAGGATATCTAACTAGAGATTCAACAATGACGGCATTTTATATTCTTGGGTGTGGACTGATATTGTTATCAAATAACTTATCTAAAACTAGTCAAAAAGTTATATTTTTTACAGGTACTTCATTAATTGTTTTGGCAGTTGCTTTCAGGCCTTGGCTCTTTTTTGCTACCTTATTGCCTGCTATTTTTTTACGCAGAATAAATTTCAAGAATTTAGCTTTCATGATAATTCTGATGGTCTTACCACTTTGTATCGAAAGATTCACATATTTAGCAACTGAATATAAAGAAGTACATCCACAGCTTCAAGTGATAATTTCTGATGTAGCATCCATGACTTGTTTGTCGAATAACGACGAAGTTAGACAAAATGGCACAGAATTGCTTAACAGATTTTCTGATACAACTTATGCAGACAATGAAATTTGTGGAGATTTCCGACTAAACACTTGGCAAAGCGTGGGGAGTTGGTCACTAAATCTTTCCGAGAGCACCTTGGAAGGTTTTAACGATTCAAACTCTCGTCAATCAAAAATTATAATTTCATCAGATATGAAAGCAGAAAAATATAATGAAATCCAAAGTTCTTGGTTAAGTTTTATAACAAAATTTCCAAAGGATTATTTACAGATAAAATCAATTCAAGCAAATCAATTGATGATTTCAGGAGATACTTTTGGATTAAGAATTCTAAATGCAGTAACTTTTAAAGATTATATAAGTGGATCATTTTTTATTCCGTTCGATACTGTTATTTCTTTGCACTTATTATCTCCAGCACTAACTTTTTTGTTTGGATTTATTATTGTCATTTTGAGTTTATCTAGGATAACAATTAATCAATTAATTAAAACTCGAGAAGTTGTATTTTCCTTTCTATTTTTATCTTGCTGGATATTAATTACTACAATCGCATACATTGGCGACAACGGCAGATATACTTATTTAGCCAGTTTTATTTTCTATGTGTTTCTATTTTTAGGCACAAGCAGGAATACGAAATTTACAATTAAAGCCAATAAAGTTGATACGAATCGAAACAACTTTGAATAACAAAATCGTAGTTATTGTCCCTTGTTTCAATGAAGAGGATCGACTAAACCTAATGTATTTCAATGAATTAAGGGCAATTCAGGATACTGTCTGGATTTTTGTTGATGACGGTAGTACTGATAATACAAGTAAAATACTGAAAAGTTACAGCAAGGAAATGAATGTTATAAATCTACGCATGGAACGTAACGTAGGAAAATCAAATGCAATAGCATACGGAATGAATTTTGCTACACGAGAATTTGCCAATATTGGGTGGATTGGATTTTTGGATTCAGACGGTGCTTTTACATCAGATGATGTAAAGAGAATTATCAATATGACGAGCGGTATTAAGGGTTATGACGCTATATATACTTCCCGAGTTAAAATGGCTGGCAGAAATATTAAGAGAAATAATGCAAGGCATATTGTTGCAAGATTAATTGTTTCGCTTTTTGGTTTAGTTTGGAGAGATATTCCATATGACACGCAAAGTGGTTTCAAGCTATATAAATACTCAGATCATTATAATTCAATCCTCATAAAGCCTTTTAAAACTAAGTGGTTTTTTGATATAGAGATTTCTACTCGATATTTAGAATATAAGAAAAAACAGATTAATGTATGGGAAGAACCTGTATCATCGTGGTTTGACATTTCTGGTTCAAAGATTAATTATCGACAAACCTTTAGAATTAGTGTAGAAGTCATATATGTTTTTTTCCTACTTCTGAGACAAGGCAAGAAACTCTTGAGAAATTAATTAGCTTTAGATATGCAGTATAAAAAAAGTGTTTTTCTTCATGCTATTTGATAGGGTTGTCATAGTAAAGTTTTAAAATGCGCCCGTAGCTCAACGGATAGAGCATCTGACTACGGATCAGAAGGTTCGGGGTTCGAATCCCTGCGGGCGCGCCATCGCTATAATATTCTTTACATGAAATTTACTAACAAATATTCAAGTCTAAATTGTATTGAAAAATTAGTAACCAAGCATGGGATTTATTATGTCTACCAGAATTAACCTAAATCAAGTAGCAAAATCATTTGTGTATGTTAAAAAACCAGGATAGTTTAGAGCATCAAAGGTTTTAAGATTTAAATAAAATTTGTTTGGAATGTATGGAATGCCGCCATTTTTTAGACATAAAAATGCGCCCCACCAGGAGAATGAACTATTTCCGGCAATTACAAAATCTGCGTTTAACATAGTTTTCAGTATTTGCCAATGAGAGTTAAAATTAGGTCCATAAATTGATCCCATTTGCTCGCAACCACTTTCTGAAGCCAAACAATCGATTGAATCTGTGAAGGTAACAATTTGGATGTCGGGAACTATCAATTTGATTTTATTTATTTGATCTACATACCAGCAAAGTGGAATTATTCCCAATTCCTTTGACCTATTTCTAATGAGAAAATCACCACGCCTAACATGACATACCAATAACTTAGAATGTTTTGTTTTCAAGAGATCAGGTATGTAGTGATTAATAAATGAATGAATCTCGCTGAAGATTATTTCTGAGTTAGGCTCAACATAACGCCAATTTTGCCAGAAACCTTGAAAACTTGTTGCAGAAGAGGCATTCTTTCCGGAATTAGCAAAAAATTTAAAAGAAGTTTCTCTCGTTTCAAGATTGAGTTGAAAGTATCTACTTTTTAACAAAATGTATTTGAGACGATCAGCGAGTTTAGCTTTAAAAAGAAGTCGTCCAATAACTGAGTAATTATTAATTGTATAATTTTTTTTGAAATGTAAATGACTGCAAGAATTCATAAGATCAGTTAGTTGGAACTTTTCGCTTTCCCCCTCCCCTAATCTACTTACAATAGGTGAATTTTCTATCACAACTTTGCAACCTTGCTGCATTACTAAATGATGAGCAAACGCATACTGAAATAATTGATTACCTAGTCCATGCGATACTACTACTTGATGAACGGTACTCAATTAATAAAAATCCTAACCATAACTTTAAGTTTATCGATTGATGCAGTATATCTCCTTATATAGATAAGGTAGTGTCACGAATTGAATCTAGATTGACAGTGTGCGTATAATGGTGATTCGAAAGCGATAATTGAAAAAACCTAGTACGAATTGATATCGAGGAGGATAAGGGAAATATCTGGGATGCTCAGGTGCGAAAGTAATAACCAGATACGTATATTGCAAAATTTTGCCCCAAATATTTTGATGCTGGGTGTTACAGGAAATCATATTAATCAGTAAGCTAAATTTTTGGGGATAAATGTATAATGTTTACACTTTGAGACTACTCTAAATGATTTAGATCCCTGTTTCTTATAAACTACTTTATGTTCACATATACATAAAAATGATTCTAAACAGTTATCAGATTAGCAAGTTTGAGGTCCAGATTATGATTTACGGCACATTGATTTGTACGTTGAAGCAGCTAGTTACATTTATTTTGGGGGAAAATGAATTCGGTAGTTAAATATAAGATAAAAAGATTTGTACCCAGCAAAATTTGGTTGTTTTTTAGCAAAGTTGTAAAAAATAAAAAAGACGCGTTTTTCTCTGAACAGATAAAACAATTTGGTAATAACAACAAAAATATAAAAATCTATATTATTCGGCGCAAACCTCCAGGCGGTGGTTTATTTTCTAATGTAAATCACGTACTGCAGGGTTTGATTTATGCAAAAGAAGCTAAAATGTGTCCTGTCGTGGACATGAAAAATTATGCAACAGAATATTCACAAATTAGTAGATTTAACGGCGAAAAAAATGCTTGGGAGTATTTCTTCGCTCCAGTTTCAAATATAACTTTGGCAGAGGCTTATAAAAGTAAAAATGTAATTTTATCTGAAGGCGAAAGAATACTTAAAAATCATGTTATGTCAGGTAGAAATTTGGCTTATGTACTCAACAAGGAGTTTTTAGAAGAAGTCCATA
>Ga0194133_10010677_pt1 | contig 10278 bp, 9 predicted proteins | sample TA2KigOf40mmetaG_FD_155448 | JGI IMG/M metagenome (GOLD analysis project Ga0194133, IMG submission 155448) | Freshwater microbial communities from Lake Tanganyika, Tanzania - TA2015055 Kigoma Offshore 40m | ecosystem: Environmental > Aquatic > Freshwater > Lake | place: Tanzania: Lake Tanganyika... | reverse complement strand
GTTCTCGCTTGCGTAAGTGAGCTCGCGGGCACGCCGATCTTGGTGGCGATCTCATCCGCTTCGTGGTCAGTTAATCCTGCGCTTGGATCGATCGCGACTTTGTGAATTTTTTCCGGGTGAGACGCAGCGACTTCTTCAATATCCATGCCGCCTTCGCTCGATGCCATCAGTACCACGCGTTGCGAAACGCGATCGGTCACCATCGAGACGTACAACTCTTTCTTGATGTCCGCACCTTCCTCAATCAAGAGTCGTCGTACCTTTTGGCCATCGGGCCCGGTTTGATGCGTGACTAATTGCATACCCAAGATGCTGCTGGCGTACTGCCGAACTTCATCCATTGATTTGGCGACTTTCACGCCGCCACCTTTGCCGCGGCCGCCGGCATGAATTTGCGCCTTGACTACCCAAACTGGTCCGCCCAAAGCCTGTGCAGCTTGCATCGCATCGTCCACGCTCGTGCAGGGGATGCCGCGTGGCACGGCAACGCCGTACTTTTTCAGAATTTCTTTCCCTTGATACTCATGAATCTTCATACGGTATTTCCTTTGGTATCGATAGATGAGAATTCGGCATAACCGAGATCAAGTCGGCTCACTCGGTTTGATCACCCAACGCGGGTAGTACTTGGCGACAGCGGGACCATCACGTCTCAGGGCGCGGCAGCGGTCGAGTTGAAATGGCGGTTGGCTGGATGCATCATCATGCTGACCATCCCCAGTCGGCAATACATCACCTGCGAATGCTTGAATGGTTGCGGTGGGCAATACACTCGCCAGTTCAGTCAAATGGGTACAGCCAGCGGTACCACCGAGCCTGTCACGTACGGCGTGCCGAAAACCTTTCAGCAGATTCAAGCCAATCAGCTGCCGATAAGCGTCAGGAAAACTATCGCAACTCCCCGGATAAGGTGTCGCATCGGATGCGGCGATCGCGTCAACGATGTTCAGAGCGGTATCGACAGTCACGCGCAGCCACAAGTCATGCACGGGCTCACCCGCGGCGCGTACGCCGGAGGCCAGTACGACGGGGCGCGGTCTTGTATCTGTCAGTCGGGCTTCGATGTCCCACAAGCCGTCTTCACGCTCGTAGGCCTGTGCGGAGATACTGCGGACATGCCGCATCGCACGAGGGAATGTTGGGGCTGGCAAAGGCATAGAGGTGAGGCGCATCAACAAGCCAAAGCGCGCTCATGTTCAGTTGTTCAGACCGTCGCAGCTTCTGCGGCGGGTGCCGCTATTGCGGCGCGTCAAAGCGATGCGAGTTTAGCATGGCGGTGCCCCTGAATGGGGAGAGAAGCAGGAATAAACCGATCAAGCCACACGGCTACTCGGTGGCGGCATCCTGCTGGCCAGCGCGACGCACGACAGCTCGGATCGCTCCGTGAGAGAAACCGCGCTGCTGCAAAAAGCGCTGTTGCCGCGCAGCCTCGGCCGCGCTGACGGCCACCGCGCCGAATTTCTTCTGCCATATTGACCAAGCACGCTCGTCTTCATCGGCCAGCAATGCTTGCTTGACCGAATCGACAATGCCTTCGTCCAGCCTATGGCTTTGCAACTCGGAGAGCACACGCGCATTGCCGAAACGCGCTGCACGTCGATGCGCCAAAGATTCGGCGAAGCGCGCCTCGGATAAAAATTTTTGGGATTCCAACCAGTCCAAAACGAGGTCGATGTTGTCGCCCTCTTCTGCATAGCGTGCCAGCTTGCGAGCAAGTTCCTGTCGGCTGTGTTCGCGCGCCGAAAGATAACGCAGCGCGCGCGCCTTCAGACTGGGCTTATGGGCGGGCATGATCCCGACCCGCGAACTGGCAGAAGTGCGAGCACGAGCGAGTAGTCAAAACACGACCTCGCTCGATACTCAGCACAGCCTACTGCTTATTCTTCCGCAGCAGCCGCCGACTTGGACTTGCGAGTTGAGGTTACGGGCGCCTCAGTAATCGCAGGCGGCAAGCTCTGTACCGGTGGCAGTTGTGGGACACCGAGGTGGGCGCGCACCTTGTTTTCAATGTCACGGGCCATCTCGGGACGCTCTTTCAGATACGTGCGCGCATTGTCCTTGCCTTGGCCAATACGCTCGCCGTTATAGCTGTACCAAGCGCCGGACTTCTCCACGATCTTCGCTTCGACACCCAGATCAATGATTTCACCCTCGCGCGACGTGCCTTCGCCGTACAAAATATCAAAGTGAGCCTCTCTGAAAGGTGGCGCAACTTTGTTCTTCACTACTTTGACCTTGGTCTCGTTACCGATCACCTCGTCCGCAGACTTGATGGAGCCGGTACGGCGGATATCCATACGCACCGACGCGTAGAACTTGAGCGCATTTCCGCCCGTGGTGGTCTCCGGATTGCCGAACATGACGCCGATCTTCATGCGGATCTGGTTAATGAAGATCACCATGGTGTTGGTGCGGCTAATGGATCCGGTCAGTTTGCGCAGGGCTTGCGACATCAGGCGCGCCTGCAAGCCCGGTAGCGAGTCACCCATGTCGCCCTCGATCTCGGCGCGTGGTGTCAATGCGGCGACCGAGTCGATCACTACTAGGTCGACCGCACCGGAACGTACCAGCGCATCCGTGATTTCGAGCGCCTGTTCCCCTGTATCCGGCTGAGAAATCAACAAATCTTCCAGGTTCACGCCAAGCTTTTGCGCATAGATCGTATCGAGCGCGTGCTCGGCATCAATGAAAGCGCAAGTGCCGCCCAGCTTTTGCATCTCGGCGATGACCTGCAGGGTCATGGTGGTTTTACCGGACGACTCCGGACCATAGATCTCGATGACGCGACCACGCGGCAAACCACCGACGCCGAGGGCGACATCCAGCCCAAGCGAGCCGGTGGACACCACCTGCACCTCTTCGGCCACTGCGCCATCCATGCGCATGACCGAGCCTTTGCCGAACTGCTTCTCGATCTGAGCCAACGCAGCACTCAGTGCTTTGCCCTTTTCGGTATTTGCGAATTTCTTCTCATCCATGCTTGTTCTCTCAGTGCGGTGGAAACTGGACGGTACTGTATAAAACTCCAGTAGAAAGTGCAAGCAGATTTTTTCATTACGCTTGCTGAATTGGCAATTCTCTTCGAAACTCGCTGGCTACTTGGTTGCTGGCAACTTCCAAACCCAATAGACTGAGCCAAACTGAAGAACGATTCAACATCGTCATCCCCCACAAACGCCATGCGCATACTGCTTGCTGAAGATGACAGCGTGCTTGCCGACGGCCTGACGCGCTCACTGCGACAGTCCGGTTACGTGACCGACTGCGTGAACAACGGCGAAGCGGCCGACAGCGCGCTGTCGACCCAAGACTTTGATCTGCTGATTCTCGATCTCGATCTGCCGAAAATGCCCGGCCTGGAGGTACTGCGTCGATTGCGCGCGCGCGAGTCGCTGCTGCCGGTGCTCATTCTGACTGCCAATGACTCGGTCGAGCAGCGCGTCAAAGGACTTGATTTAGGCGCGGATGATTACATGGCGAAGCCGTTCGCGTTATCGGAGTTGGAAGCACGCGTGAGGGCCCTGACGCGGCGCGGCGTCGGTGGCGGGCCGACCGTGATACGGCATGGTCCGTTGTCATTCGATCAGGTCGGTCGTATCGCTTATCTGAACGACCAAATGATCGATTTGTCAGCTCGCGAGCTCGGCTTGCTTGAGGTTTTGCTGAAACGTAGCGGCCGCCTGGTGTCGAAAGAGCAGCTGGTTGATCACTTGTGCGAATGGGGTGAAGAAGTCAGCAACAACGCGATCGAAGTGTATGTGCACCGGCTGCGCAAGAAAATCGAGAGCGATGGTGTTCGCATCGCCACGGTGCGCGGCCTAGGTTACTGTCTCGAGAAGTTCAACGCAGCCTCCGCCACCACGAGTGACGTCGGCCACGCCTGAGTCTCACTGTGCAATTCGATCAGGCGAATCAGCCACTCGCCAGTCAACCCAAGCCTGCAGAAGCGCCGGCCAGTCCACGCTCGCTGTTCGGCGATATCCTCGATTGGCTGCTGATGCCGCTACTGCTGCTGTGGCCACTCTCGATCGGCGTGACCTATCTGGCGGCAAAATCAATTGCCAACGAGCCTTTTGATCGTTCGCTAGAAGACCGAGTGACGGTACTGGCGCAACAAGTCAAGGAAATGAATGGCGAACTCAGCGCGCAACTACCGTTTGCAGCGCGCGACATCCTGCGCGCCGATGATGTCGACAATGTCTACTTTCAGATCAGCGGACCAAAGCGCGAACTGATCGCTGGTGATAGCGATCTGCCGTTACCCGAAGACGAAGAAGCGCCAGTCGCTTGGGCGGTGTTGATGCGCGATGCGCAGATGCGCAATGCAGAGGTACGAATCGCGTATACCTATGTGAATCTTCAGCAAAGCAAATCGTCGGCGCAATCTTTCGGGGCGCCTCGCTACGCGCTGGTACAGATGGCCGAGACCACTGAAAAACGACGTCTGCTTGCCAACCAGATTATCAAGGGCGTGATACTGCCGGAGTTCATCATTCTGCCGATTGCGATCGCCTTGCTCTGGTTCGCGCTGTCACGCGGCTTGTCGCCATTGACGACGCTGCAAGACAGTATTCGTGCACGTCGTCCAGATGATTTATCGCCGATCGAGTCGCGTGGCTTGCCAGAAGAAATCTCCCCGCTGGTACGCTCTTTGAATGAAATGCTGGCGCGCTTGGCGCACAGTATCCAATCACAAAAACGCTTTATCGCTGATGCAGCCCATCAGATGAAAACACCCTTGGCGGGTATGCGTATGCAATCCGAACTGGCGCTTCGACAAGATACGCGTGACGAAATCCAGCGCTCACTCGAGCAACTCGCGAAAAGCTCGACAGCTGCGACGCGTCTGGTCAATCAACTGCTGGCATTAGCGCGCGCAGAAAATGATTCGCCACATGCGACGCCACTCCTCCGCTTGGAATTGAATGCGTTAGCACGCAGTACAGTGCAGGATTGGTTCGTCACGGCGCAAGCGCGCGAAATCGATTTGGGCTTCGAAGCTGAAGAAGAGTCGGCACTGTTGATCGCGGGCCATGCCACGATGTTGCGCGAACTATTGAATAATTTGATTGATAACGCACTGCGCTACACACCAACCCAAGGCAGCGTGACGGTACGGGTGCGGCATGATGAAGCGCGTGCGCTGGCGATTGTTGAAGTCGAAGACAATGGCCCGGGCATTGCCGCCGGCGAGCGCGATTTGGTGTTCGATCGTTTTTATCGAATTCTGGGCAGCGAGAGCGAGGGTAGCGGTCTCGGCCTTGCGATCGTGCGCGAAATCGCGCAGCGTCATGATGCCGAGGTCGATATCTTCAACAATCCGCGTAGCCAAGACCCGCGCTTTCCAGGCTGCCTTTTCAGAATCAGCTTCAAGTTATTGGTCGATCGCGGTAGTGCGGATCAGGTATGAGCCAACAGCGCACGAAACACTGGCAATGGGCGCACGCGCTGACGCTCACCTTGTTGTTGGTCTGGTTGCTGACAACGCTGATTGTGATTGTTTTCGCGCAGCAGCTGGCGAGCATCACGATCGCTGGTTGGCCACTCCACTATTACCTGGCATCTCAAGGTGCAACGCTGGTGTATCTCGCTATTGTCGGTATCTACGCCTGGGTGATGCAGCGCATTGATGCATTGACCGACGATCAAAGCAGCAATGAGCGCTGATCCGCTATCACGCCTGCTACGGCGCTATTTCTGGCTCTACACGGCAGGGTTCTGCGCACTGCTTGCATCGCTGGCGGTTCTCGAGCACGAGGGTTTCCCGCGATTCTGGTTAGGGTATTTGTTCTTGTTCAGCACCATCGTGGTGTATGCCACCATCGGCGTGTTCAGTCGCACCTCCGATGTCGATGAATATTTTGTTGCTGGTCGCCGCATACCACCGGTATTCAATGGCATGGCGACCGCTGCAGACTGGATTTCAACCGCCAGTTTCATTGGGCTCGCCGGCGGCTTGTATTTGCATGGTTTTGATGGCTTGGCCTACATCCTCGGTTGGACCGGCGGCTTCTGTCTGATTGCATTGCTGATCGCGCCGTACCTGCGTCGACTGGGGCAATACACCGTACCGGACTATCTGGCAGCACGCTATGCCAGCAGCGAGAGTGCAGTTGCCGTGCGTACGATCGCATTGATTGCCACGCTCATGATTTCATTCACGTACGTGGTAGCGCAAATTTATGGCGTGGGTTTGATCACCTCTCGCTTTACTGGTATTGATTTTTCAGTCGGCATTTTTCTTGGGCTGGCCAGTATCCTGGTCTGCTCATTTCTGGGCGGGATGCGGGCAATCACCCTAACCCAGATTGCACAGTACGTAATCATCGTGATTGCTTTCATGGTTCCGGTGTCTTGGCTGGCGCTCAAGCAAACCGGCATACCACTCCCGCAGATTGCTTACGGCACCGCATTGGAGCGACTCGCCAAGCAAGAACAAGCACTGATGGAAAAAGACAGCGAGCAGCAAGTTCGCGATTCATATTTGAAACAAGCACGCATGCTTGAAGAAAAAATTACCGAGTTACCATTTTCCTGGGATGCAGGGCGTACCGAGGCACGTCGCAGACTTCAGAATCTGCAAACCAGTAATGCTTCATTGATAGACATTAAGGCCGCCAACCGTGCGCTGGCGGATTACCCCAAGAGCCCGGAGGCCGCGCGTAGATTATGGGAAAGGCAGCGTGAAGAAGCGCTGGTACTTGCGCAGCCGCTGCAACCACATAAACAGGCGTTTGCGGGCAGCACCCCCGCCGCGTCAGATATTCAGCGTAATAATTTTCTGGCGCTGGTGTTTTGCCTGATGCTTGGCACCGCAGCCTTGCCGCATGTACTGGTACGCTCGGCCACGGCCCGCTCAGTACCCGAATCACGCAGTTCGGTGTTTTGGGCGCTGGTGTTCATCCTATTGCTCTACACCGCGTTACCGGCGCTGGCTGTTCTGGTCAAGTACGAGATCATGACTACCTTGGTAGGTAGCGATTACGCCAACTTGCCGTCGTGGGTAAGTTATTGGGCTGGCATCGACCGCGACAAGCCGATGATTAGCGTCACCGATATCAATGCCGATGGCCTGGTGCAGTTCGGTGAAATTCTGCTTGATGGCGACATGATCGTGCTGGCGACACCCGAGATCGCTGGACTACCCTACGTGATGTCAGCATTAATAGCAGCGGGTGCGCTGGCCGCTGCTTTATCGACCGCCGATGGCTTGCTATTGACGATTGCCAGTGCGCTGTCGCACGACACCTATTTCAAGATGATGAACCCGCGCGCTTCGGCGCAGCGCCGAGTCACTGCCTCGAAGTTGTTGCTGCTGGTGGTAGCGCTGGTGGCCGCTTATGTCGCGTCATTTCGCGCGGGCGACATCCTGTCGATGGTGAGCGCCGCTTTCTCTTTGGCGGCATCGACGCTATTCCCTGCACTGGTTTTGGGCATTTTTTGGAAACGCGCGAACCAACAAGGTGCTATCGCCGGTATGTTGACCGGATTTCTGGCGTGTGTGATCTATTTGGTGCAAACCAGCCCGGCCTTTGGTGGTAGCGCCGCCAACCAGTGGTTTCATATTGCCTCGGTTTGTGCGGGCGTCTTCGGCGTGCCCGCCGGCTTCACTGCGATGATCGTCGTTACCCTGCTCACTCCCGCGCCCAGCGAGCGGCAACTTCATTTCGTCGACCAGCTGCGCTCGCCTCAATAAATACTCATCTCGTCTTGGTGATGGCAAGGGCGGCGAGCACCGTAAGTGGCCTCGCGAGACCGACCTTGAAGCACCACTGGCATATTTCTTGATAGCCCACACTCGTCGCATAGCAGCAGGAAGCGGGAGATGGGCGGGTTTTTCAACGAGATGTTTGACGAGGGCGGCGCAAAAACACGTCCGCACTACCGCGGTTTTGATCGTTGGCTGTCAGATCAGCCGGCCGATATCGTCGCGCGCAAACGGGTTGAAGCCGATCTGATGTTCCGGCGCGTTGGCATCACCTTCGCGGTGTATGGCAGCGAAGCCGGCACCGAGCGTTTGATTCCATTCGACATTATCCCGCGCATTATTCCTGCAGATGAATGGGCGACGTTGCAACAGGGATTACGACAGCGCGTACAATCACTTAACCTGTTCGTTCACGATATCTATCACGAGCAAAACATCGTACGCGCTGGCGTGATGCCCGCCGAGCAGGTATTTCGCAACGCACAGTACCGCCCGGAGATGCAAGGCATTACCGTGCCGAGCGATATCTACGCGCATATTGCAGGTATTGACATCGTGCGCGCCGGCGCCGGTGAATTTTATGTACTCGAAGATAATTTGCGTGTGCCGTCTGGCGTGTCTTACATGCTGGAAGACCGCAAGATGATGATGCGCTTGTTTCCTGAGCTGTTTGCGCGTCACAAGATCGCACCTGTTGCGCACTACCCCGATCTGCTGCTTGATATGTTGCGCTCGATCGCACCGCTTGGTGTAGATGATCCGACGGTCGTATTGATGACTCCCGGCATGTACAACTCGGCGTATTTCGAGCACGCGTTTCTTGCGCAGCAAATGGGTATCGAGTTGGTTGAGGGACAGGATTTATTTGTTGATGATGGCTATGTCTTCATGCGCACGACGCGCGGACCGCAGCGTGTGGATGTGATCTACCGCCGTATCGATGATGATTTTCTGGATCCGCTAGTGTTCCGTGCGGATTCGTCGCTCGGTGTGCCCGGCTTGCTTTCAGTGTATCGCGCTGGTCGGGTCGCGCTGGCCAATGCCATCGGTACTGGCGTCGCTGACGATAAATCCATCTATCCGTTTGTACCCGACATGATTCGTTTCTATCTGTCGGAAGAACCAATCCTGAATAACGTACCCACTTGGCAGTGCCGTAAAAAGGAAGATCTGCAGTACACACTCGATCATCTTCCCCAATTAGTCGTCAAAGAAGTGCACGGTGCAGGTGGCTACGGTATGTTGGTAGGCCCTGCCTCAACTCAAGCAGAAATTGAAGATTTTCGGCGACGGCTGATCGCCAAGCCCGACGGTTACATCGCACAGCCAACACTCGCGCTATCTGTCTGTCCGACGTATGTCGAATCAGGCATCGCGCCCCGCCACATCGACTTACGTCCTTTTGTCTTGTCGGGCAAGACAGTGACGATGGTGCCGGGCGGCCTCACCCGTGTCGCGCTGAAAGAAGGCTCACTGGTAGTCAACTCATCTCAGGGTGGTGGCACCAAAGATACCTGGGTACTGGAGGGATGAGGTGCTAAGTCGTACAGCAGACCATTTATTCTGGATGGCGCGTTACACCGAGCGCGCAGAGAACACCGCCCGAATGCTCGATGTAAACATACAGACGCAACTCCTACCGCAATCGGTGGAAGCTGCCGAGCAAAGCTGGCGCGCATTACTAGGCATTTCCGAGTTGCTGCCCGCATTCGATGCCAAATACGGCATCCTCAGCCGACAAGACGTCCTCGACTTCATGGTGTGCGATCCGACCAACCCGTCATCAATTGCATCTTGCCTGACCAGTGCCAGAGAAAATGCACGTGCAGTGCGAGGCACGCTGACCACCGAGGTGTGGGAAACGCAAAACACCACTTGGCTAGAGATGGCAACCCTACTCAAAGAAGGCGTACTGGAGCGAGATCCGTCTGAATTTTTTGAGTGGGTCAAGCATCGGTCGCATTTGTCACGCGGCGTGACCATAGGCACCATGCTGAAAGATGAAGCGTTCTATTTCATCCGGCTCGGCACTTTTCTGGAACGTGCGGACAACACCGCACGATTATTGGATGTGAAGTTTCATGGTACCGATGGTGAAAGACTAAGCGCCAACGATACCGATTTTTATCACTGGGCTGCAGTGCTACGCTCGGTATCTGCATTCGAGACTTACCGCAAAACCTATCGCGATGTAATCACGCCCGAGCGTATTGCCGAGTTATTGGTACTACGCGGCGAGATGCCACGCTCGCTAATGGCCTGCATGACGGAGGTCGTCAACAATCTTGCGCGCGTACGTAATGATGTATCGTGCGAAACCGAACGTTTTGCCGGGCGACTGCACGCCGGCCTTCAATTCAACAGCATCGACGACATCATGCGCCGTGGCTTGCACGACTATCTGACCGAGTTTCTCGAACAAGTGTACGAACTGGGTAACCGAGTCAGCCGGGACTTTCTGGTACCCTTGGTCGCATGAGTTCAGTCACGCTATCGATACACCACCAGACGGTGTATCGCTACGGATCGCAGGCGGTGTATTCAATACAGCGCCTCCATATGACTCCCAG
>Ga0194133_10010674_pt1 | contig 10279 bp, 6 predicted proteins | sample TA2KigOf40mmetaG_FD_155448 | JGI IMG/M metagenome (GOLD analysis project Ga0194133, IMG submission 155448) | Freshwater microbial communities from Lake Tanganyika, Tanzania - TA2015055 Kigoma Offshore 40m | ecosystem: Environmental > Aquatic > Freshwater > Lake | place: Tanzania: Lake Tanganyika... | reverse complement strand
AATCATTTGAGCTTGACTGGATCGTTTTAGCTGAGCCAAGAGTTACAGCAGCATACTTGATGAAGCCTTTTGTAATGCACATCTTCATTGCTTTTTCTGCAAGCATTGGAGAAAAAAGGGTTGGTCGCATTTTGACACCGGATGCATTAGATGCGATTGGTCTAAATTTTTCGGTTGACTTACACACATAGTGCCTCAAAAATCGAGTTTTGCCTTATCCACAAACATGGGATTGTCCATATTAAACGGTCTTAATTTTCAAACCAGATTATGGTGACAAAAAGAAAACTAAACTAGTTATACTAACTTGTCACAAAAACTCAGAAATGTTCGTCATCTGTACGTGATGGCAATGCAAAACGAAAATTTGATTCCACTCGGTCTCCCACATGTAGTTCACAAAAATGAAACGACTTGGGACTAAAACTGAAGGCGAAGATGTTATCTTGGATAATTTGGCAATATAAAATTCGACATCCCAGTTGCCTTGCCTGTTCAACTGTCAATGATCGATCTACTTTTCATGTCTGGCTGGAACACAATAGTTCTTGCATTGGATTTTCCCTCGTCAGCCTCTAAAATGTTGACGATTCTATTTCTTAATGTGGCCAATCGTGCGTGAGAGGCTGACGAGCTCTGATAGATCATAGATCAAAAAGAAAATATTTATTTGAAAGCTCCCACTCCCTTCCTTAACCCCCTTTCACCCCCCAACCCTTGATAAGAAAGGAACATTTTCATTTTTGGAATCCATATTTATAAATATAAATATTTGACAATGATACTGAGTGAAATCATGTTAGTCACGAAAGTGACTTTAATGGAATTATGTGACAGCTGTTTGATAAATGTCAAGTGATATTTTGGTTGTGGTGTATTAATAGATACAAATCTTTTTAATCTCACTAAAAATGGGAGAACATTAAAGAAAGAGTTCCTACTGTTCAAAAAATATTTCTCTTCAAACAAAGAATTGTTCTGCCTGTGCATGCGTGAAGATTTCCTATTTTTCGACACAGTTACTTGAAGACTCTTTTATAATTTTTCCTCTCATGTTTCATCCTTTAAAGTGAAGTTTAAATTCCTTTCTGCCAGACAGAGAAAAGTTTAGCCATTTATGTAAAAATGAGAAGAAATACAACCCTTGTAAAAATGCTCTGGCTCAGACTTTCAATTTCAAAGTTTCCTTTTGTTGTCAAATCTGGATGTTTAGCATTGATGTCGAGCATTAAATGAACGAGGCAGAAAATTTGAAACTCTTAATTTATGTTTTTCATTAGACATTGTCTTTGAAAGACTGCATGAGGTTTCTGAAGATGGCAAATCATTGTTCATGTCATTACTCAGCAAGTTAAACCTCCTAAATCTAAATAACTGATTAAAATAAAGTGCAATCTGAAACAAAAGTTGTGTGTGCAACTTGTAATTATTCAAGGTGGTGGCGTGAATTACAGCAATAGAACCATTGAATTTTTGCAATGAAAAAAGAATTTACAGAATGTAGTGCTTAATGTATTCTGACAATATTTCAAAACTGACCTTACCAAAACTATAACTGTTGCATTGTTGAAAGGTCACTTCATAAAAAATATTCATCTTATTTTACTTATTGTATTGTTTCAAGTATCTCTATAAGCATTAAGGCCAAGCAAAAAGAAAGTAATCGATCAAATCCCTTTTTCTGCACCACTAAAACTATAATCGAAAAAAAAATTGAAATAAAGTCGTTACAAAATGAACAACTATCGAAAGGAAAATTGTTTGAAAGTTTTCCTTGATGTTAAACTCTTGTTGGCAAAAAAATCTCAGCAGGATTATTGAATGATTAAATTTTTTTCATAATTGATTTCGACGCTCATCTTCAATTCAACCATCTGTTTGGATCAACTTTTTTCTTCTTTGTGTCAGAAAAAGTAAAGATAGATAAAATGAAATGCAAAAAGGAATCAGGTGATTTGAAAGGAGTAAACTAAGGTTGAACCAGTGCCAAAAAACTATCAAGATTTTTTTTTGAAAAAAAAGACAAAAAAGTTATCTGGATCGAGTTCTATCTTTGGCAACAACTGAATCCCGACATGCCAGAATCACACAGAGAAGAAGTTGCAATTTTCACATTGTCAATGAGACGAACCTGAAATGACAAAAAAAAATTTTTCAACACTTTAACTGTACACGATCGTAGAAATATTCAGAGAAAAAAAGACTTCTTCTCATAAGAAATGTAAATGGTTTTGGATGACGGTTGTAGAGTTAAAGCCTTTTGGCCTGATGATCCCAATATACAGCATGTATCTTTAATGGTGCAACTGGAAAGCAAATCGAACTTTGAGGGCTGCAATGAGAGCTAAAACAATTTATTTTGGCTGAACGAATGTTCTACGCTCTGTAAATACTTGTCTTCTGCATAAGCCAAGCCGAGTCATCAATATATACAAAAGCATCAGACTGCTTAATCATTCGTAAAAAATTAAATTGTTTCATTTATATTCTATCTCAGAGTCGTAAAAAAAGTATCGACCAACTTTCCAGAGAGGCCTTTTTTTGAAACGAAAAAAAGAAAAAGAAAAAGAAACTTTCTCGTTTGCATGGACAAAAACTGTTTGACTGAAAAATAAAAGATAAGGACAATAACGAGCAAATATATGATATCTGAAAAAATGGTTCGAGTGCAATTCGCATAACTTCAAACAAACTTGAAATGAAAGAGAGAAAGAAAAATTCAATTTAATGTCATGCAATTTCATTCAAATGGTAGAGATTTTTTGTAGTGATGCTTGCCCTATCTGAAAACTTTTTCCCATTTGGAAAATTCCTTGAGTAAATCAAACGTAGTGCATCTTTTGTAAAGCAAATAATGTTGTCAATCACAAACGAGAAAAAAAATCCAATTAAATTGTGAAATCATCTTCAAGAGCCTTTAATTCACTTGAAGCTTAAACGATTCGTTTTCAGACGAAAGTTTGTTTGATGGAAAAAAAGCTTTGTTGGTCGATATTTAAAAAAAAGGGTTCTTTCTTTTCTTTTAGAACACTTGAATTGCTATTCTTACTTTCACTAAGTTTGGTTGAAAAGATTTTGGAGTAAAAACTTATAGGCTTCATTTGATATTTGAAAAATATTTTTTTACTCTCTTGAGGTCTTGAGGATTAGGCCTTGAAATTAGCAATTTTCTCAATGCATTTGAGCCAATCCTACACAAAAACTATTCTATTTTTTATAGTGATTTATTGCCGATAAAGGCATTATATCAGTTTATTTCTTAAGAAAATTTTTGGGAATGATTGGGTTAGAGAAGGATGCCTGCTGTATAATAAAAAAACATCATTTTTTTATTTCAATAGGTCGAAATTTCAAACACCAGAAAAATATATCGGTGCTTTTTTTTTAGTTTGTACTTCTTTTTATTTCCCTTTGAATCATAGAAAGAATTGAATCTGGGCAATCCTGAAAATCAATTGGAAAAGGATCGAACTTCTAAATCTAAAGAAGATTCAAAATTAGCAAAGGAAAAGATTTAGACTTTATAACCAAAAACTTTATCCATTTTCAATTTTGTTGTTCTGACGATGAATTCATACATCTACGAAAGATGGCATGCTTTGCTTTGTGAGGGTCTTTTCCATCTCCCGGGCCTCCCCCAGTTCTCTTTAGGGTGCTTTATGCAGCACCCACGCCCCTGTCTAAGTCTTTATTTCCTTCCCCTCTTTCTCTTGATCGATTTTTTTCCTTTCGGGGAAGCCGTCGATTTAGTTGTATTTTGGAAACCAACTAGAAGGGAACAAAAGTTAAAGAATTTTGAGAACGGGTTATCACAAACAGCTGAAAAAATGTTTTTTTTGTGTGTATTGCCTTAGAAAAGGCATTTGTTTTTCATGATGTTTTGATTCGCCTGTTTTGGGTAAGATTCTTTTAAGATATAAGAAGATGAAAGCATCATGAAATTGACTGTGAAACTTTGTTTTTGATGAATTCCAAGAACACATTCATTTCTTGGGCTTTTAATTGGAATGGATTTTATTTCAAATCCACTTTTTAAAATCAATCTCGTAGTACCATTTGAAAGATCAAATATTTTTTTGTGCTTTTAGATTACTTTTTTTATGTTTGCAGACCCTTTAATATTTTTGCTAAATGCTATTCAAAGAACAGTTGATCGTCAAATTGTCTGATTTGTCACCTCGGTAAAAGCACTCAATAAAACATTCATTCCAACGATCTTTGCATGATTTTGTGTTTCTTGTAACCCTACGCTATAGCTTTTCAGTTCAAATTCAATCTCTGGAAAATACAAATACTTTTGAATCTTTGAACCCCTTTATTTAATTAAACATGGGGTTAACTTTGGGCATCAGCTAGAGCCTATTGAAAATTTGACATGATTCAAACACTTTTTAATGATTAAAAATGGCAGATGGTATCTTTTTATTATCCAGAAAACTACATTTTTTTGATCTTTTGATTTGAAATGTTTGATTTGTATATGTAATTCTTTACAAATTTTAATCCATTTTGATTTCAATGCCATAATATGAATGCAAAGTCAACATTTTGTCTTGAAAGAACTTTTCCTTTTTATGGTAGATGAAAGTGGAAACAAGGGAACTGCTGAATGCACATTTGATTCCCAGTGGAGTGTCAATTTTGAACCATGTAGAAGGATTTCATCTCCTACTCACTCAATCCCAACGAATCTTTTTAAGGAAAAAGTTTCAATTTGAAATAAGCATCAATCAAAGGCCCTCCTAGATAAGAAATTTCTCTCTTCACTGCCCTACTTTGTTGACAGGGTTAAGCGTAAAGTGTTAAGACAATTGAGAAGATAAGAGCTTGAGATGATGAATCTTGTAATACAACCTATGACTGAACCAGATGTCACCCTCAGAAACCATCAACAGTAATGACAACTTTTTATTCCTTATTTTCATGTTTAGTTTATAAGAACACAGGAGTTCTCTCAACTTTGAGAGAATAAACTTTGCTGTTACTTTTCGAATCTATAAGCTGCATGGGGTCATTGTAGCTCAATTCTATAACAACTGGCTGAGGATCGGCAGAACTGGCGATTAGATCCCCAATCTTTGACCTCTAGATTTCCCTTAGTCATCTACCAATGTGATAGCTACCTCAGTCAGGATTGATGGTTGTTCTAATCACATGAACAAAAAACCAGATTAATTATAAAAAAACCCAAGAAAAAATGGCATTAGAGATTACCATTCCCAAAATTTAACCAGGGATAGTTCAGGTGACTGTAAGACCCGGTGACATTTTAGGGAATTGTTGTAAAGTCTAATACTTCGGTATTAGTAGAATCAGTCCCTCACTTGGCTATAAGCTGTCAATCAATCAATCCTTTAAGCTTTTGAATGTATCCTTTTTGTAAAACTGTGGTGCTTTAGTAAGACTTGCAAATAATGAATTTTTCAACAGGCACACAATGGATGCTCAAGTTAATTGCAGTGAAAACCATAGTGCTAATGGATCTGCATCAGGTCGGTCTACACCCTCAAGTGATGGCTCCTCAGGTATTTTCAGTCAAATAGCATTAACTTTTTATTTAGTGGTATAAGGGGTAACAGTTACCTCATGGTTTTAAAATTGATTGTGAGACAGAGGTTCAATCCCTTTGGCTTGGCCAAAATCTTTAACCTCCGCATTTGACTTAATTAATCATTTCAGAAACCTGATTAGATGAAACATATTTGTTCACATTTTTCTATAAAATCAAGTGATTAAATGACACAACTCTCAGTCATTACTCTCTATCACTTAATTTAGTGTTAGAAGAATCACTTTTTCTTCTTCCAATTTCTCGACGCTCATAATTCTGTTTGAAATTTTCTTTTTTATAGGAAAACTTTTTGTGGGTGGTTTGTCTTGGCAAACAACACCCGATAAGCTTAAAGAATATTTTGGACAATTTGGGTCTGTCACTGACGTACTCATCATGAAGGATCCTATTACCCAAGTAAGTTGCATGATTTTTAAGCCTTATCTTGAAATTTTCTTTTTAAATTTTGTACTGATTTCATTGAAATCTTTCATGACAGCACATTTATATTTGTTCAATTTCAAATAAAAAAAATATGTGCATCTAAAACTTGCAAAAGTTATCTTATTTTAGTTTCTCAAAGTTAGATTCTGCTTGTCATTTTGGTGACATAACTACACGACAGTTTTTTTACTTTAACTTTTTATGGGTAACTTTTCTTGGCTTTTTCTTACAATGTGAAATCAGTGTTCAAAAATGCTCAAACTCTTGGGTATTTAAAATTAATTCTTTCTATTAAATATTTTTTCCCTTGGTAAATTTGAATTTATTGTTATCTTGATTTTAGCAATAACTTTTAACAAGATACTATGAGAAGTCATTGAATCTGAACTAGGCGAACAAACAAACTCGTCAAACTCTAACCTAATCTAACCTAACCTAACCTAACCTAACCTAACCTAACCTAACATAGCCTAGCCTAGCCTAGCCTAACCTAACCTAATATAACCCTACCTGACCCAACCAACCCCCGTTTGAAGAGTTTGGAGTTCAATGAGTCCATTCGTTTGTCAAGTTCGTACTTCAGTGAGTTCGGTTCGACAAGTTCTCATATTCCCTTTAAATAGCACATCTTAGAAAAGATAACTTTTGTATGTTTTAGATGCATTGTTTTCAATTGAAGCTGATTGTAAGACCTTGTACGTGGTGTGAAATAAAACAAGTGTTGGTTTTCAATATCATTTATTGACTAGTTTTCTGACATTTTTCATCATCTTTTATATCATGGAAAAGGAGGGCGTGTGTATCACAGCTAATGAGCACAATCATAAAAATAAGTACCAAGACTATATATAGAGTTCTGTGATAAAATATACTACGTTGAGACTAATCTAGGTCCCTATATAGGGCACGACATGATGAAATTTTATCTTTTTTAGAGAAGCCGTGGTTTTGGTTTTATTACTTTCACAAGTTCACGTAAGAATTTTGAGAATAATTAGCCTGAAATCATTCGATTGAATTAATGGGTAATATTTTGTTTATAGATTCAGTTGATTGTGTTTTAGCCATTTCTTCTCACATGCTTGATGGTAAAAAGATAGATCCAAAACATGCTACACCAAAAAGCAGGGGCAAGGCCAATAAGACTAAAAAGATATTTGTTGGTGGTGTGAGTCAAGACACTACCACAGAAGAAGTAAAAGGATACTTTTCACATTTTGGAAGAGTTGAGGAAGCAGTGATGCTAATGGACCAACAAACGAAGCGTCACAGAGGTTTTGGATTCATCACTTTTGAAAATGAAGACATTGTGGACAGTGTTTGTGAGATTCACTTTCACACCATCAAAAACAAAAAGGTGGAGTGTAAAAAGGCCCAGCCAAAAGAGGTTGTTCAAGCAGCAAACACAGCAGCCCTTCTTGGAAAAAGGGCCATTTTGAGTAACCTAGGAATTCCTGCAACTAATTCCTTTGTACTGCCAGGTTTGCCTTCAGTTCTTCAAACTTTGTAAAAATCAATAATATTTTACTTTTTTGTCAGGTCTTGCAGAAATCTCAGGTATGACACCATCACTCCAACCCAATCAGTCTTTCATTTCTCTTGAGGCTGCTCAAAGTCAGGCAGCAGTTGCTGCTCTTGGAGGATATGGCAAGATTATGCAAGTCTCTGGGCATCCGGCTCAAATTGGAAGTAGTGGTGTTTTACCATTACTTGCAAGCTATAGGTATGCTCCCTACCAGTTGCCCTCAGCTGCCTTGGCCAGTAACCCAGTTGCTCAGGCCTCAATGATGATGGCACAACATCGATACCATGCATCTCAGACGCACCAGGAGCAAAGTGGCAGTGCTCAACAACAACTTCGTCAACCCCCACAACCTCTTCACCAGGCAACCCAATCTGGTCAAATGGCAACGTCCTTAAATCTTGGGTCCACATCTGGCATAGCAACAATCGCTCAAACTGGACATGCACCCACAGTAATACCTACAGTTTCTATAAGTGGAGGAGGTAGTTTAACCTCACCTGCAGTTGCATCTCCAGCAAATGTAGCCAAGTACTCTGGAGCTGTGAATACTCAAGGCACAAATCCATTTCAAGTAAGACTAAAAAGTTATACTTGATAAACAATTTAAATAATTTAAACAAAAAAATACAGGGTTACAACATAACCAATTTGGATATGTCAACCTTTCAGGTTAAATTTTCGAACAATACTTGGTGTTTTTTTGAATTCATGATCTTTTTAATTTTGGTATTTTTTTATAATTTAATGACCTTATTAAATCTTGTTCGTTTTCATCTCTAGGGTGTTGATTGGAATTCAATTTATGGAAGCCGGATGTATGTGTAATTTTGTGATCTCACAAGAAAATGGATATTTATTTTCCAAACACATTGGCAATAGAAAATCCAAAATTCAGTGTTCAAAAGTAAGAAATGGAAAAAACTTGATATAAAGCATACAGGCTTTCGCTTTTTGTGCAATGTTTAAAGTTTCACTCTGACAGAAATCGATCAAAGACAAGTGTGAGTTTGTGAGATCTTCTCAGGTTTGAATTCTAACCTTCTGATTTAGTATTTCCAGAATAAAAACATGCATCGTTTTCATTATATACTAATATCATTAATTTGTAAGTGAGACTAATCAAGATTTAGATGACTTAAACTGGAAAGATTAAATAAAGCAGCCGTCCCAAAATGTCTGTAATAATATGTTTTTCGTACGTAGTGCCAATAGCCAAAATGACAGTCAAATTTTAAAATGAAATAGGCTCAACCAAAAGGAATATCAACATCACCATTTCCATTTTTTGATGATTCCAAAAAAGGTGAAATAGAATTTACATACAAGATTGCATTTCAACTGCCAATTCAAATAAAATGATAGCCTTGAAAAATTTCTTTCTCAATAAAAAATGATTTTTTGCCAACCCTAAAAAGAGTATGTCACAAAACTTCAATAAATTACCAATGTAACTTTCAAGTATCTTAAAGGTCCTTAAATTTCTATGTTTAAAAGTAAAAGTTACCATTTCTTCCAAGGTGGGATCATGTAAGCCCAAAACAGATTGGCTTTTATTGACCAACAAATACATGAAATTCTTATTGTTATACCCAAAATCATTTGTTGTACAGTGTGAAAACCCATAAGATCTTATATTTGTCATCACAATAAGTTACAAAGCAGAAAAAATATAAAGACAACTTAAAATGAAAGAACTGTGTGATGTTTCATACTTTCAACTCCCAGTAATTCTGCAAAGGCCTATCCAACCTTTACCATCTTTAGATTCACACTCAAGTCTCATTTGTGAACATATGTCCAACGCAAATGCAAACTTGGGTTTAGAAGTACCTCTAGATATGGTCAAGCCTTTTTTAACACCTCGATTTTTGTAGATATGCGATTGCATTTCGAATTTACAGCTGGCCTTTAACTTTAGCTTTTGCCTTATACTTATAACATTTCAGTAGAGTAGAAATTTAAATTTTTGGCATCTACTCAGACCTTAGTAATTTTGGATTATTTTTAGACTTTCTTCTGTGAATGGAAAAAAAACCAGTTTAATCTCTAAAAAAGTTTGTTGTTGAATAATATTGTTCTAATTTTTTGTGTGCAGAAATTGAAAAGTAGTTAAAATAAAAAGAAAGTAGTTTTAATTCATATCTTGTGTACAGCACTTTACTTTGGTTTTTTAACACAAAAGTTGATAAGCTTTTTGCTCGCAAACTTTGCTATAAACTATTGTTTTCCATTTAGCTTACTTTCTGTTCATTTATGGGTTTTCATTCAGAAGTTCTAAGATGGCTTAGTGTTTTCTCTTCAACCTACTTTCAAGTGAGGAGGGTTCACATTTTAATTTCAATTACTAATATCTGCATGGTCAAAGATGGATATTTCGATGTAAAAACTCGAATTGGTGTAAAGAACCTTTGCTCGCCTTATTCATTTCTATTTAAAGAAGAAGTTAAAAGGTTTTGTTTATAAGCTAGTGCAGAGAACATTTTCTCTTTTATATGCTAGGATAGACTACTAAAACAACTAAATGTATTCGTACTAACCTTCAAAGATATTCAGGAGGAGAGATTAAATTTTTTGCCTACTGTCCACAGAACCATTTTCGCATTTTTTTGCAGATTATTCTAACAAGGTGAGAAAAAGAACATCTGATCTCTTCAATAACGGCAAAGAAAAACTTTCATGGCACTTTTTATCAAATGAAGTATTTTTATCAAAACCAAAGAGAGAGGAGCACGATCAATTACTTTTGTAATATCATTGTG
>Ga0194133_10010673_pt1 | contig 10279 bp, 4 predicted proteins | sample TA2KigOf40mmetaG_FD_155448 | JGI IMG/M metagenome (GOLD analysis project Ga0194133, IMG submission 155448) | Freshwater microbial communities from Lake Tanganyika, Tanzania - TA2015055 Kigoma Offshore 40m | ecosystem: Environmental > Aquatic > Freshwater > Lake | place: Tanzania: Lake Tanganyika... | reverse complement strand
GTAAATAATTAAAAGATCTTCAAAATCTTTAAAAATAAAACAGAGCCATCCTTCACTGAAAAATGGCTTTCATTACTCAAGAACAGATGGTCAAATTGACCTGAAGCTTTGGATCAGGACATCTAAAGAGGGAATTACAATTATTGTGTTAAAAACTTGAGCACCCAAACCCTGAACCTGGGGGCAAAAATCAATTAGCTAATTATTATTCTTTAAGTATTTAACAAAAGTTGTTAGGCATTTCATCAAAAACTTTAAACTTTGACAAATCCAGGCATAGCTGAGTGTATTCTAAAATTCTTGATTTGCAAATATGGAAACTTACTTCGAAACTCCTCTGACACTGGTTCTCAGAAACATAAGTATGAAGTGATGAAGCACTTCGAATATGGTTACCAGGCTACAACCCATAGTCAAGCCTAGAATACCACCAACATTTGCAACAAACCTAAAATTCAGAATTATTTTACAACAAATAAACCAGCAGATTTGGGCTTAATTTCCACTTACCAAATGACTGGAATTTTTTGGTCCCGCTTGATTAACGTTACAGCCGGATCTTTGATGTAAATGTTTGCCAGCAGAAGATTCTCCCTGAAATTGATTAAAAAATTATTTGGTTCAAGGAAGGACTTTGTTCAGATTTTAAAAGAACTTGAATGAAAATTTAAGTCACGAAAGTTTGCATACTTTCAAAGTTTCCATTTTCATTTCAAAATTGAAAGAAAAATTTCAATCTTTCTAGTATTTTGGCTTCTCACTTTTTGAAAAACGAGCATTAAAATAATTTTTTTTTGAACCATTGTACCTTGCATATTTATGAAGTAAAGCTATCAATGTGATCGCTTCGTTTCGAGAATCATCTGTGGAGATGATACGATCAACGATGTCGATAACGTCTACTGTTTGAAGAGGAATCTTGAAAAGAGCACGAAGTTATCAAAAAACCTGACAAAGTCAGAAGTGAGGTGATAAATCAAAGAGTTAATGATTAAGCCTCACACCTCATAGAATGTTGATTGGATTTTTTCCATGTCATAATTTAAATAAAGCAAGGATTTCAAATTAAAAGAATTCCAATTTAAAACAAAAAAAAGCCTCGTGAAAGTTTTTCAAAGAGTGGTGAACGAAAATTCATGTGTCTTTTACCTTTGTTTCTTCAGAATTTTCGGCTATAATAGGTTCTTCGTTGTTGCTATTAGTTGTGATTGCATCGAATTGTTCCAAAAACTTTGAGTTAGGCGTACAAAGCTCGGGAAATCTGAAATAAAATATAAAGGATTCGTCTAAAAACTTTGGAGCTAAAATTTTCAACACTTTTTAAATATAAATAACTTTTTAAAGATAGTCCAAAAGTAAGCCCGATTTAAATATAAACACAGTGAAAAAGAGAAAAAAATTGACCTTAAAATTAGCCTGCACATTCCAGGGTATTGTTCTTCAAGAGTTACGTTTTTCGACGTGGCACAAGACGAAACAAGCTTTCTGAGCATTAGGCAAAATTCAGGACCTCTCAGAAATGTATGCATGTTTGGAAAAGTGGAAGTCGTCACTGACGTCGTAAAACTCTTTCATGAAAAATTGAAATATCATTGTCAAAAAGCACTTAAAGTACTTTTATCCTAAAGACTGATTATTCAAACAGAGAAGAAAGAAAAACTTCAAGAAAATATTTTCCAGTAAAACATTACTAAAGTGTTTTACGAATAATCTATTTTTAGTAGGAAAAAGGTTTGCTTAAGATTGAAACCCTTCATAGTCTGATAAAGTTCGAAATGGGCCTTTTCAAATTACTTGGTCTTTGCAGGCAAAAAGACATGGCTTCCAAACCAGATTTCCATTTTCATCGATGGCTTTGACGTGCGTGTGGCTTCCTATGTCTCTCAAGATGATATTCATACATAAAAGTGACTTTCCAGAACAAATTCTAGGATAGTCTGAGTAAGCCATGGTATGAAAGAATGGAACACACTGACACTGCTCAAGGATTTGGTCATAAGTTGCTGCAAATAAGCAGTTGGACAAACCATACCTAAAAATGAAAAAGTAATGTGTGTATATATGTATGACCTCAAAAAAATCGAAAGTCAGCTCTCAAATAAAAAAGAGAGTTATTGACAGCTCCTTTTTCCATTTTCAAGACAGAAATTTCTTGGCAAGTTAAGGTATTTCAGAAATCAAAGAGTAAGTGTCGAATATATAAACAAGGTTTCTTCGTAAGCCAAGTGTATGTCTTTCTACCTCATTTTTGTCCAAATAGAAGTTTTCCACACAATAAACTTGAAAATCTATTTTTGAAACTAAAAAAGAGTTTTCTTGTCTTCATACAAAACCTTTCACCCAAAATTGCTTTACTTCATTTGAAAGGATTGCTATTTCTTTTCATTCAAAAAGACAAAGTTATGATTATTTAAGACGTTTTCGTGATTATCGATAGTCTAATACAAAAAATTAAATATTTAAAGAAAACTTTCAAATTTGGAAATAAAATTATTTCAGGCTAATTTCTTTGGAAAAAGGAGGTTTTCAAGAACAGTCTGAACTATAATTCACCTTGTGTCGACTTAACTTTGTCCTTTAATGAACATTTTTGCAAAGCCAAAACTTCACTTTAAGTCTGAAGATAAATTTGTTCTCTTTTTTCTTTCTAAAAATTCCTTTCATATGGTGTCAAACGTCAATCACAAAAGGCGTACACCAATGATTTACTGTTGTGCCATGATTGAAATGTTTAAAACTTTGACTCATATGAATTTTCTGCCTTTGAATGTAATAGTCAGCTTTGTATCTCATTCAATTCTTATGTAAATTATTTCCTTTAAATCTTTCTGAGGTATATGCAATTGAAATTAGCCAACAACGATTTTTTTAATTTTATAAAAGTGGAAAATCGGCTACAAAGTGAGTATCTAACTATACCTCAGGATTCTTACAATAAGTGAATAATATGATCGTGAAATTTTTCCTTATCTTTACATCTTCTATCAATGTGAGTAGTGAACCAAGTAGCTAAACTCCAATAATTAGATAAGTGGAAGTAGGATCATTTTCTCGTAGCTAATTTTGTCTGTTTAACCAAAAGACCAGCTTTAATAAAATAAAAAAAGTTTTGCTCTTTTATCTATTTCAATTACTCCTAATAAGTTCACCCGAAACGTGGTTAGTGGCCTTTCAATTATTGATAATTCAGAAAATTGTGTGTTTGTTAAAAGAAAAAATATAGCTTGTGAAAAAAACTATTTCAAAATCTTCACTGTAGTTTCCAGTTCAAATCAAAAGTTCATTTTGTCTTCAAAAATAAGATATTATAGGTTGAGATTTTGTGCTGATTGTAAAAAATAACATAATTTTAGAAGTGAAGCAATTTTTTTAACCTGTACAAAGTAGAAGGAAGATATTTAAAAACGAGCTCTCCATCAAAATAACAGCCTCTCTCTTCTGGGTTGAATCTTTTTTTTGCTTGCTCTGTGGTTGCTCGAAGAGTAGGGATTACAGATAGCTGAGTTACAAAACCTGAAACGCACCTATTCGAATAAAGTTTTATGATTGAGCAAAAGTTAAAACACCTGGGCTTAGGTCGATGTCGGACAAGGCCATTATTGGCTGATCCATGTGAGAATGAATGGCAAGTTTGAATCCTTCACCTTTTTGAGGTGAAAAGGCATAATCATAAACTTCAGCGTCGAGTAACAAACTTAGCCCGTTTTCCTTCCCAAGTTGGATTCCTAAAATCAAATCACAGTAAAAAATGAGTTCATTTTGAGCTGCTATGAACAAATAAGGCAAAAATAATGCTCTACCTGGAGTTATTGAGCTTGAGTAATTTGTCATCATAGACTCGAAAGAAAGCTGGAAAAGCGTAGAATAAACTAATTAAATTGTTTTCAAAACCTGGACAGGTCCAACCATCAACTATTCAATGGAAATTGAAAACATATATTGTTCTTCCCCTCTTCTTTTGTCAACACATTTTTTTTACAAATGTAACAACAATAAATCATTGGTGAAAAGATCTGTTTTCATCAGACGAAACCAGACTGATGTCGAAAAATATCATTTTGTGCTTTAAAAATCTTTGTACAAGATTTGTTGTTATTCAATTTGTGAACTTGATTGTTTACTCCAGTTGAAAAAGAAAAGCCAAAGTTTTAATCTTTTAGAATTTTTTCCTAAAAAAAGACATTATCATCTAATCAATTACCACATCCAGACTCCAATTAAATGTGATTTGAGGCTTAATCAAACTACACAGGCCATAGTCTGTTCCAAAAAATGGTAACAAATGTGTCGAATTCCAAACTTCCTTTTCCAGACGTCCATACTTTGCTGCGAGGACACTATCTTCTCCTTAAAACAATAACATTTTTGTTAATAATTTCGAATTTCAACAACTATTCGATTCATAAAAATTATTTCCGAGGGTAGATTTTAAAGGATCATAAAAAAACCTTTGCAAAACATATTGCCTGAAATTTTTGATTAATACCTGGCTCCTGAGCTGCAAGAGTTTTGAAAAACCATCCTGCATCTGTGATAAAGTCATGGTTCTTGCTTTTTTCCCATTCGTCCATATCAGGCCGACCTCTATAAAATTACCAACCATCTGAACAACTTTATGTTGAAACCTTATATTTATCAAAAATGTTTTAATCTCGAGGGAAGATTTTTGGAGCCTTTTTTAAAGTGAAACAGTTCAAAACTTCAACTGAATGAAAAAACTTTTTTGGTGATGTTTTGGATAGCTATACAAGCTCACATGTCTCTATTTCTTCACATTTTGTCTGTTTCCTTAAAGAGAATTTATCAATATAACTAATGTTACTTTGTCGTTACTTTCATTTTCTTTAGAATATATCCATTTGTGGATGTATATATATGTTCTGTAAAAATAGTAAAAAGAATATTCTGGAAATCACTGGTGCTTGAATTTTTTCACAGTTTACGGAAGAAAGTTTTGAGGTTTCTGGTCGAATAATTTATACTGAAAATAATTCAGAGATGTTTTTTTTTGAAAAACGCTCAAAATTAAACCAATATCTGAGGCATATTGTAAGTCTTCTGAATCCTGAGTATGATGCAATAAGTACTGTTTTGATTTTTAGCATTTTTCTTGAAAGACTGTTGCTTGTTAAGAATTATTTACAATCTACACTCACAATATTTGATTATGAATCACAAGGCACTTTGATAAAGCCTCCTTCAAAGCAAGCAAAGATCTAACTTAAAACATATACTTAAATAACAATTATTTTTGGGTTTCTAAAATTACCTAAATGTCCCTATTTTGAGAAATTAATTTGGTTTGGTTTGAAGCAAAAATTATTTTTTGACATTTTCCATATGAATGGCAAAAAATAAAAGTTGGTCATGTTAAGTAACTGTTAAAATATCTTCTCGGAAAAAAGTACTTTTTCAGTCGTTTTGAACTTACCTGGCTTCGTTTTTCGACGAGGTTTGCATGTACATAACATCTGCTAAAATGCCTTTTCTAATCACTTCTTCAGAGCTAAATAAAGTTCGTAGGTCTGCCATATCTGAATCTGACAAGTTGCTCTGAGTTCCGAAGTATACCTTTTAAAAATGATTAAAAAAAGTTTTTTTTCTTAAAACAAAACGAATGAAAGAGAGCAATTAATTCAAATCTATTCTTTTTCTTTCCGTGCATTTCGGATTCAAATCAAACTCTCTAAATCTAAATAATGTTTTTCAAAAGGGCTCCTTCAAAAAAGTTTTGTAAATCAATTATATTTACTTGAGCAAGTACTGCCCTGAGCAGCTTCCTGTTTGTGTGAAGACCCTGTTCCAGAAAGAAAGATCTTCTACCTTGGTTAATATTGCACAAAGTGACTGAAGGAAAGTAGACTTGATCGAGCATGGCCCTGAAAATGTAGCATTTGAATGACAATTTCTCTTTTAGCTCTCCTAAAAGCTGGGTTTTGATAAGAATAGATCAGGAGTTGGTGTGGCCCATGGCTTTGAAAGTTGGCAGGATTAGAGGCCTCAGGGAAACATGACATATTTTTGTTATTTCCTCAGTGAGGGAAGTCAACTATGCTTGAAATAAATTTTAGAAAGTAAAAAATGATACTAAAAATCACTATTCTAACTTAGTTATGGCTTAATGTTAAGATAATCAGGTCTCTTAAAAAGCTTTCTTTTCTTCTTCAATTTACATTTTACAAAAGGAAACAATCAGCCCCAAGAAAAGTAAAAAAGTAAAAGTCTTATTACCTGGAAGTATCTTGAGTGGTTTGAACTTTAGAAGCTAAAAAATCGTTGCACGAATAACTGAGAAAAAATCCAGCAACTCCCATCGATCCTAAAACCACACAGATCCATCCAACTTTCAAGGCATGATTTACATTTTTTTTTGAAAGATATTTCCAGCCGTGAAGACTTGTACTTGAACAGAAGCCTTCAAAATTAGCCCTAGAACAAATAATTTATATTTTGCACTAAATGGAAAGCACACTGATTGCATCTTTCCTGCATGTTTTGACAGGGTTAACAGTAATTAAAAAGTGACGTATCTTTTAATTAGATATTGTGGATGACTTATGATTGTAGAAGAAAAATGTTTTAAGTTTTTGAATTAAAGACTAACTAATGAAGTTTATTTGAAAAGGAAAAAGAATTCCCTCTTACCATGTTGACTGCGAAGGTTGTTGGTCAACGGTATTTCCATTCGATAAAGATGTTGGTATAGTTAACTGATCTATTGAAGAGCTTAGTTTAATACTTGTTGGTCTGAGTGTGATTTGTGGTTTATTGTGTCTGACATCTTTTCGGGTGCAACTATCCTTGTGCTCGACCTCTGTTTCTGGAAACTTTAAAAACCAATTGAATCAATTGTACGTTTTGATGATCAAACTGTGTTTTGAAATTCAATTACCTGAGTGGAATGGTTTTGTTTGTTTAGATTGATGCGCTGGTGCAAGTGGTGAAAATGGTGATTTTTTCTCACTCTGTTGTTGCTTTGAATGCAAGAAACTGTCGGTTTTTCGAGCGAAGAAATTGGCAGGGCCGACCCATTTAGGTCGCACATCTTGTCCTTCTTGGTTTAATTAGTTAGCTGAGAAAAATGAACCAAATATTGCTATGACATTTTTGACCAATTAGGAGGTTTTTATTACCAATTTTAGAAATAATTAATCAAGTAGATATTCATTTTTTGCTGAAAAATGTAGAGCCCTCCATGAGCAACACTATCACCTTAAAAGCACGTAGAAGGAGCATTCAAATAAAATCTTGTATACAAAAAGCCACCCAGGCTGGGTGCTGCCCGGGACACTAAAATTTTTGTATTTACAAACACACACCCTGACGACGGACAGACATTCCACTCTTATATAAATAGACTAGCTGGCCGTTGACCATAAGTCTTGTGATGAGTGAGTCTGTCTGTCTGGCCCGCTCCCAGCCAGGCACCCCACCACCACTTCGGGTTGCATACCTACTGAGTAGTTTGTTTGTTTTGCACTTAAATTTTGTATTCCCAAACACTTAAATCATATTTTATAGATCCCATTTCAATTTCAAAAATTGGCTCTTTATATTTTGTTGCATTCAAATGTGGAGCCTGTCTGCTAAATCTCAGCTCTAGCTTTAATATTGTGGGGAGAAGATAGAGGTTACTGAGAGAGCGATGACGTCCCCCTACCCTATATGTGTGGCAAAATTTTAGCCTAATGAAAAATCCAACTCTTAATTATTAAGGATTGAAGTATTATCTATCAAAATGACTTTTGAGAAAAACAGACTACTTTCACAAGCTTCGTTCTTTTCCTTTTGATAGATGGAAGAGCATTGATCAAAGATTATTATTATCAATAACGTTCAAAGTGTCTTGATCAGATATTTTGTTGCAGAACTAATAATTGCCACTTATTTTTTTTTATTAAATAACCTTCATTAAGCATCAATCTCTATGAAAAACTGCATTTTAGAAAGGTAAGTCTGCCTTTAGGGACTTTTATCCAAAAGAAATACCTTCTTATGTCATGATCAAGGTAAAGACGATATTACTGTCAAAAAATCTGTTCAAGAGAAATTCATTCACTCAAAAAAAGTAAGAAGTAAAGACATTGAAGAATATTTTTTAACATAAAAAGATGACAACAAAAGAAGGGATATATTTCTTAAGAGAGGAAATTCTTCAACTCAACAAAGTTATTTTTTCTTATAAAAAGTCCAGAAAAAATGAACTGCCTAAATTAAAATTTTGATTTTATTGTTCAAAAAACGATGAATCCATCTAAATTTAATGAAATTTTCCAACCAAGATTTATTTACCATGAGAGATATCTTTATTTGGTAGTTTTCTCAAATATTCTTAAATGAAATTTTCTAGCAAAAGGGCTCTAGAAATGGATGGAAAACAAATATACCATTCAAGTGCCTGATGAAAACTTATTTAACATTGACAATGAATTGGGTTTTGATACTTGGAAAATTGTTTTGCACACCCAGTTTACTTTATTTGAACAACTCATTGTTAGAGGGGCCTGCTTTCTCTTGGGTGAATTGATTGTGACAGGTTTTAAAGAGCCTTCAAGCTTTCAATAGTTCATCCAGAATCCAAATCACAATTGGTTTTTACACGATTTTACAGCTCCCTTTTTTTAGACCACCAAAAAATATTTTTTTTTCTTGGCCTTGTAAGATTGTTAGATAAAAGCTGTTTCATTTTTTCTCACGTTGTGAATTGTTTGACATGTTAAGTCGAAGATTTTTTGCTCTAAAAGATTTTTATCCCAATATAAGAGTTAAGGGCAACAGAAGGCCACAAAAAATTCCAATCGAGATTGCAAGACATGGTCAAAATAACAGAAGCTATAAAATGTCCTTTGAAAAACCCAAAAATTATTGAAATAATTTTTCTACATATCTGAAACATTCCAAAGAGAAATTGTCTTATTGTTTGTATTGTTATATAATTACAAAGTTGAATCAGTTTTCGAAAAAATACTTCATTTTTAAATGGTCTAACAACTCTTCTTTAGAAGTATTTTGTCATTTTTGTTAGGATTTTCTAAAAAGAATACAACGACTGGGATTTTTGTATAATTATAAATTGTAGTGACAATGAGTCCCTTTGGAAGCAACAAGTAAATATATCATTTTGATTTGTTTTGGTTGTTGATTAACAATTAAGAGAGCTTTGATGAAAAAAGAGACATCGTTAGCCAGATAACAACTTTTTTTTATCAAGGAGAAAACCGTCAGAAGCAAGTAATTTTGCCCACATATGATTGTATGGACCGTAAGTAAATTTCTTAGGTTCTTTTGGCCTAAAATCAATCAATCAGACCAAAATAAGTGTATTTTTTCTTGGGTTAGAACGAAAATATCGTACAAGTCTGGATTGTATTTTTGTAAAAATGCTGGTCTAAAACCTTTCTTATATTTCATCACTTTTTAAAAGAAAAGAACCACAAACTGACAAAAGCAGAGAGGGTCTTTCTTGTTGTAAACTAATTTGTACAAAAGTCAACAAAAGTCACAAGTGACGTTCAAAATGTAACACCTTGCTTTTCACAAGTCTTAAAATTCAAAGCTTGCTGAATTTTTTTTGATCCAGATTAGACTTGCATAACTTAGAATTAATAGAAAAATCATCGATTATTTTTGGATTGAGAAAAACAGCATAATATGTTTCAAAATATCTTTGTTAATGTGGGTTTTCGAGTAACCTTGAATTCAAAAGAAAACTTTTTTGTCATTCTGGGGTTTCGAGACTGTTTTGTTAATGATTTAAACGATCAGTTGCCACTACGAAACTTTAAGAGCTTAAGCAAAAAAGTCGATAAAATCCGTTTTTCCAATCTCCACAGACATTTCTTCTCTTAGAATGAAGTGTAATAACAATTTAAGATATATAACTTTTTTATTTTCAATGTGTATTGGATTCTTTTGTTCGATTTCAAATTGAGTTACTTTACCAGAAAATGTTTACGACGAAAAATAATGGTGCTCAAAATTCTCCAAGGATTTTCATTTCTCTTTACACAAAATCATAATCCCTCCAACTGCTAATTTCACATGGAAAATTAACAAGCATAGCAGAAAAAAATTGAAAAATAGAGAAAAGGGATAACATATTTGAAAATATTCTTTTTTTTCAAAAGAAATAGTATTTTGTTCTAAGCATATCAACAAATTAAACGATTGCAGTAATATTTGAAAAGGATATGTATGTAAATTTCATCAGAGCGTCTAGACATTTGAGGGCAGAGGTCAAAAAGGTCAAGAAGAAATTAATTAAATCAAAATTAGACAG
>Ga0194133_10010672_pt1 | contig 10280 bp, 2 predicted proteins | sample TA2KigOf40mmetaG_FD_155448 | JGI IMG/M metagenome (GOLD analysis project Ga0194133, IMG submission 155448) | Freshwater microbial communities from Lake Tanganyika, Tanzania - TA2015055 Kigoma Offshore 40m | ecosystem: Environmental > Aquatic > Freshwater > Lake | place: Tanzania: Lake Tanganyika... | reverse complement strand
GCTTAATGTTTGAACAAAAAATCTTATTTGATAAACTTTTATCTAGCTCTAAAATTGTAGGAGCTATTATAGACATAAGTTGAAGGCCATTTTTTCCCAATTTTAGCCATTTTCTGCTATTTTTTTACCATTTTTAAACAGCGCCACTGGTTCTATCAGAGGCCAGAGCAGTCTTTTAATTACCTCAACTTCTAGACATCATACCAAAAAAATTTTTAAAACACAAAAGATGCCCAATAAAATTTTCTTTCCAAAAATCCAAAAACATGCTCAACAGCACTTATGGTTAAAGAGTTCTTAATAGTGCATCACCTGGTCAAAATTTCTGGAAAAAAATAGGTGAAGTTGTAGAGAAAAAATTTCTCTTTCCAAAAATCTAAAAATATTCCATTTTGCACAAAAAAGGGGAAGGAGTTGTAATTCAAAGTTTACACCTCTGAGCCCTATAGAGAAAAAAGTAACTCAAAAAATATCAAAAAAGTAACATCAAAAATAGACAAAAACGTCACAGACAGACAGGCTAAAAACTGCTAGCCCAATGAAATTTCTAAACTTGCTGTTTCGCTCGCTTGCTGGCGATAATATTTTTCCCAACCCTTAGCCATATTTCTAACCCACTTGCTTTGCGCTCGCTCATGGACAAATAGTTTCATTTCATGTTGGAAAAATCTGACAATTTCTATACAACGATACTTTCACATTGTGTTTTTGCAATACACGAATATCTCATTTTGCTTTCGACCACATATGGCTAGCAGCCGGACAACTTCCAACTCATTAATTAAGAACCAACAAAAAAACCAATTCCTGAATGACAAATTGTGTAGAAGTCAACCTCGTCAGTTCTTTTTCAACATTGGCCACTTTTCTTAGACTTATTGCAAATGCTTTCTATGGCTACCTGCACAAGGGTTTGCAAACATTTGACTCAACAATTACTTTGCATGAAGAAAACTTTTATTAGTCGCGGTCATAAAAATATATTTGGATCGGATTATAGTTTGGCAATTTGAGTTTCATTCAAGTGAAAATAATGAAAAAAAACCTGATGAAGAACTGAGCCTTTCATTATCTAAGATAATTTGATAGAATTGTGAATATTTTCAAAAGTTTTTGTTGTCAACTGTTATAAATGTAGCTAAATGTAGCCTTTTAGCTATAAGGTTTATTTTGTTAATTAATGCCCAGAAGTTGAGGTAAAGTGACCAAATCAGGCATACCAATTGAGCTAATAAATTCATTCATTCATTTGAAAGTTAACTATACAGTCATAATAAAACACTTTCTTTTGCACTTTTTGTTTATGTTTTCCGAAAATATTCTTAAATGAGCATCAGAGATATTTTTCAATTTTCTTTTGATCAAAAATTGTCATTAAAAGGAAAATTCTGTTTTAAGTGATAACAAACAGAAGCAACAGTAAAATATATTATTAAATAAAAAGAGGTTTTCATCATAAAGTTATAATGAACATTAGAGCAATTGTAAAAGTATTTTGTCGACTGTTTTATTTTTTGTCTAAGAAAGCTCAGAGAAAAAAAAAGTTTTTCCATAAAATGAAAAAAACCACTTTAAACCCCCTTAATAATTTGCACTTTTTCTGTATAAAAAGAGCAACATGAAAAAAGTTTTATTTTGAAGTAAAAAATGGAACTTTTCTCTCTTTATCGAAAAAACTGCTAAAAAGTATCTATTTTTTCTCACAGTAAACGGCATTTTGCCATCCAAAATACCGATAAATATTTCCAGCGCAAACCAACAACTCAAGCCAAAAGAGCTTGAAGTGGAATTATTTAAGGGATCAGTACTGAAGAATCTGTCCTTTTTGAGGTGTCAGTGGAAAATAATGTTTTCTGTTAAGAGTTATAACTACAAAGAAAATTGAGGTAGGGTCTGACTTAGACTATTTTTTACACACTTGATTTAATGAATCAGAAAAATCTTGCAAATACCTAATTTAATAATTTTTTATCAGCTGCTGTTGACAAACCTTTGCCATAACCGAATCATTATTTGAGACTTGATCGATTTCAAAGCCTGGCACAGAGGTGTGATTGATCCCAGGTTTCCGGATTACATACTTTCGTGCATGTTCACTTTTGAAATAGAATAAAAAGTTATAATTGTGGTATATTGATTGCAGTTTTTATTCGGGCAATTAATCACACACAGTTATATCATATTTATGAAACTCACTCCAGAATCGTTTTCTGAGTGAGAGACTCTTTATGTTGTTCTTTCAATTAGGGATAAAAATGATTGGCAAGCTAAGGAAGGGATAAGGCCATCAAACTTTCTTAGATCTCACAGCCAGTTACCATTGCTTTAAGGTTTGAGGAAGTTCATTGATTCTTTGATTCTTTGATTAGCAAAAACTTTTGACCAAAATATCCAAGATACTTGAAAAATCTTCAAACCCCCTGGAATCTGTAAATGGCTTGAAAAGCTGCACAAATTAAAAATTGCTAGACCTTAATCATACCTCAATTACTTCATGATAGTTGACCCAATATTTATTTTTAAATAAATCTATCACAAAAAAGATTTTTAAAAGTTATCTGCAATAATTTACAAATTTTTGAGACTTCATAATTCTCAAATTTTTATGGTCTTTTGCAATTTTTATAAGTTATAAGAAAACAAATCTTTTTATATTTATAGAAATAATCTTGAAGAAATATAACCTTTCATATTTTGTTTTGTTCACACCTAGACACTTCATTAACTTATGTCAGAATGCAATGCAATTTAAATCAAGTCATTTCAACAATTCTGCTCCAGACATATTTACTTCCCTCACTTTTAAGGTTGTTTTTGTTGCACATTTCAGCTTTACAACCCTGTCCGTCATTTTTCGATCCCTGAGTGCAACCTTTTATTACCCTCTTGACTGCTATTCAGAGTTCTGCCTTTCGTGTCTAGTTTTCAAATCTCTTTTCTAAAATAAAATTCCCCGGCTCCAAATCCATGACTTGGGAAAATATCCTTGAGTTTGAAAAATAGCTTTAAATTCTCTCTTATGAAAAATTTCAACATATTTTATCGTTTATAATATCTATGCAGCTCAAAAACTTTTGCAATAAAATGCATTAAAATAACAACTTAAATGCAAGCATTAAAATCATTAACTTCATCAGTTTAAACTAGGTCTTTCCTCAATCTCAACTAAACATGAGCTAAAAAATACAGTTTTTTAAGCTTTCTTTCTTGATTGTGTATTGAGTACTCCAAATCATAATCATTAGTTGATCTGTTTTAATGCAGGAACCACTGTATTTTTTAGGCAAAAAAGGAGGGGTGAAGTTATTGCTTGATTCTCAACCAAATACCAAAACTGTAATCGATTTGTTTGTTTGAAATCCTTTGTAAATGGCTTTGTGAAAAGAATCTGAACCGATTTGGACTTTTTTGACAGTCATTTAATGCTTGTCAATAAATATGTGCCTTAGAGGAAAGAATGTGTTTTAAAACATACCCATCAAAACTCTGACATAAAGCGTAAAACTGGGTCACAAAATGCCTTTTAAGTGATGTATAGATGGGGAGGTTCGGTTGAAACTTGGAACTTTTAAACATCTATGACAAATAAAATTGATTAAGTGATGAGTATAGTGTTTTAAAAATATTGAGGAGCAAACTAGAAATAAATTTTAACCTTTAACATCCATACTAATCAAGAGAGAAATCTTCCTGAACTTATCGTTAAGTGAACAAGTTTATCTTTTTATACCCAAAGGTCATTGTAAAACTACTTATTGCGCTTAGATAGGACACCCAAAATATGTATATTTTTTATTTAAGGAGGATCGATGAGTAACCATTGTTTGAAACAAATAGGCTTTTTATGTTTACCACTTTCGTAAATCCTGCGAAAGACTTAATTGTTCAAATGAATCTATTTCAATACTTACTCGCAACAATACTTTACATTTACAAAAGTCAGTCTCTTGCAGCTTAAAACACAAGGTCAGATGGGTTATACCATGTAATTTTTTCAAAGAAGAACACAAGGAGTATGTGGCTTAACAATTTTCGTTCCAAAGATAATAGAGCGGGAATACAAACTGGTCAAGAAATTGTTCATATGTTACCACTTCTTGGCTTGGTTGAGATTAGAGATGGGCCCTGACCCGACCCGAACTTACTTTTGACCCGCAGTAAATAAGAGGCCGACCCGGCTTTGACCCGGGTACTTTCCGACCCGACCCGAAGCAATTTTTTAGGTGAAATTTTCCAAATTCTAGCCCAAACCATAAATGGCTGACCCGACCCGACCCGACCTGACCCGGGCCACAAAAAATTGACCCAACCCGACCTGGGTCAAAAATTTTTGACCGGGACCCATCACTAGTTGAGATTAAATAAAGAGAAATTCTTAAAAGTAACCACAAGCTTAAACTTCAAAGAATGGAAATTCTTGGCAGAAAAAGTTTAAAATGTCTGTAATTCAAAAATAATGTAAGAGAAATCCGTATGGATTTCTACAACGACACTGTGATGTTATCATTATTAGTCATGAGCATTTCATTTATAGGACATACTAAGCTGGTGAAATCAAGATCTAAGATAAATGAAGCAATGCTAAAATAAGAGCTACTAATGATCCAAACAAATGAAAAGCTTTTATGTTGATTGTTATGAAGATGCAAGTATGAAAACAATAAAAAAAACCTCTCATTTCATGTCACTCAAAAGTCAACGTAAAAAACTGACACCAGTTTTTGTATATTTTCAAATCTTTCCATTTCATATAACAATATTACAAACTTAAAATGACCATTTCAGAATAAATGACACATAATTTTTCTTGTACATTTGAATATTCCAATAATCTTTTTTACGACAGTGTAAAACTGCAAAGCTTCTATCATGTCATGCATAAACTGAAAAGAAAAAAGCAAAAGACGTCAGAGCATTGAGTTTTAAGGAAATAGCTTTCTTTCTTAGACGAAGCCCATGATGAAGAAGATCATCAGCCTGGCATTTTCATACCATTAACAACTTGATAGTGATCTCTTAAAAACACTGAATGTTCTCTGTCCGAATGTTTTTACGACCTTAGTTTGGTATAGTTACGATCAAATGAAATATTATTACAGTCAGCTGGTGTTCACCACAAAAGAAAAGAAAAATGTGGGTAAACCTTTTCTGGATATCTTTCACGTCAGGTGAAGATGACTATAATCAAATAAAACTATCGAGCCAAAAAAATTTGGCCTTTTTTATGCACATTTGCCTTAGAGCCAACCAAGTGGAATTGAATGGATAATATCCCTTCTTGCATCATGGACTCTCAATCATCACATTAAAAGTATCTTCAGAGACAATGGTTTTGTAGTTTGCTGTTGAGATCTTAAAGTTAAGACGGCAGGCTAAGATTGGGAAATTGTGTTTTGGCATACCTTTGGGGCCAACCAGAGGTGTCAACAACACCCACCATTGGGTGAGAGGAATGGTGGAAACCAGACATCACAAAATGGTGGTGCGCCAGCAAAATGGATCCAGGAAGCTATTAAGACATGGAAAATGAGAGAGTATAATGAAAGATAGTTTTGCATACTATTTTAACTAACTTGATTAGACTTTGCGAGGTAATAGCATTGGAGACTGAACATTTATGTTAAAATCCTTGTATTGTATAACAAACTCCATTTCAAATAGTTCTGTATCTCGCTTAATACAATAATTTTAATGGAAATATTTAGTTTAATCATAATAAGGGACTTCCATTCCATCAGTAAACAGTTTAGTATTGATTCTTTACTTGATTGGGAGGGTCATCATTGGGTTTTTCTTGTTTGCTCTCACAAACACACTGCTAAAGCTCTTTTGGCTAACTGCTGATCCCCCTTTTTCGTACTCCTCGTTAAAAGTTCTGATGTGGCTGGGAATCGAGAGGCTGAGATCAAGTTAACATTACAAGAAGGCTCATATCGGCTCTTAAATTTGGAGTTTTTATGATTTAATAAAAAGCCTCTGGTTTTTTAACAATTTTTGTATCCTTCAACATATTTTTCAGCTGAAGACCTCATCGAAACTTTGCATATTAAGTGAAAATTTAACGCACGAGTAAACTCTTTTGTTTAGAGGAAACGTGCAATAGTCTGAAAGATTTTCTTTTCCATTCATCCTTCATCAAAATTTGCCCTAAGGTTTCAGGTTTAATGAAGATAAGAATTTGACTTTGAACCTTTAGATACTTTTTGATTCATTACTTTCGTCAGCAAAACTAGTTTTCCGATAATTTCCTTCTACAGATGAGGGTCAAAAGAGCTATGCACGAAAAGATAAGCCTGATTTTGGTGAAGCTGTATCGGAAAAGTAATTTTCACTGACTGAAATAATCAATACATATACAACAAAACTTTCATCTTTTCCAATAGAAACCATGATAATAATCAAAAAATCTTGTTATTCTACAAAACATATTTTTAGCCAAAGTGCTCTGAATGATTTGTTAAAAACCAACCAATTCGTACAAAAGGTTCATTTGTTTTTCTCATCATTATCCTGTTTAGTTTTTATTTTCATTTTCAGCAAAGCTTTGTTTGAAACTGTCTTTTTAAGTCTTCCATAACAATCTTTTTTCTTGGAATGTGGCATTAGTTGTCAGGAATGGCTAGAAATAATTAGCTATATGCTTATCAAACTGTCATTCAAATCAAAATGTAAGCAGAGATCTGAGATTAAAAGCTTTTAATTATTACCCATTCTAAGGCTGTTTTGAAAGCATGTTACTGAGTTGTCAATATTAGAATTTTTAGGTAAAAGCCAAAACTGAGGATGATTCCTTAGTTGGGATTTTACAATCTCATAGCTATCTTTTATAATTTAAATGTTCACTTTTTTTGATCAATTTATTTATTTATTTGGATTGAGACTAAATAAAGTGTGCATTTTATTTAAGGCTGTTATTTCTTTTTCATTCTAGAGCTTTATTAGTAAGATGCTTATTTCCTTGTAAGATATACCTTCGGAAATTAATATTTGAAAAAGAATCATATATTAGGCTTTTTTTACTAATTTGCCAGTGATAGAGTAGAAGTTATGAAAGGAATTTCAAAAATTATGAAATGAAATGCACAAATAACAAAATGGCTGAACATAATCAAATACAACAAAGGGATGAAAATGATACAGGTTTGTAAAGTTAGGTCTTAAGTGTTAGAATAATCAGTTATTAAACAAAAAACTGACGATCAATCAAAAGAAGAGTAACCATCTACTCAGCTGGTTATAACAAAATCAGTTCTATATTCTTTTTTAATTTTCATCTTAACTGAATGTTTTCACAAACAATTGAAATTTCGAAAAAGCTTTTGCTTTTGGAAAGTTATAAATTGGCAATATATCATTTCAACCGTAAATCATAGATATTCCAAGGCTTGACATCTCTTAAAAGGCTCTTAAAATGAGGAGAACTTTACTCAAAAGTTGGTGATAGTTTTATGACTTTTCAGATTAACGGATTTCAATACATAGAATAGAAATATTTTTATTCGCTCATTCGGTTTTGTACATGTACAATGAAGCTTTACAAGAGCGGGCGCAATCGTATCAAATTTACACTCTCATTTGTAAATAAAAATTTTGGAAGGATGATACAAATCATTATTGTCATTATTGAATTTTGCTCTGCCAAAAATTGTATAGATCATTAACTTTTGCTCCTAAAAATTCAAACTTTTTTCCAGACAAAAAATGGCCCCAAGAGAATTTTTGAAGCTTTCTACTCTTGCATCCATCATCCTTGGCTTATCTACGTTATGTCCAACTATCACATCCTCTCATGGTAAGATCTAATTCCTATAGAAAAATTTTTACAAAAATTTTGGAAATCTGTTAGTTAGTTTTCTTTGAAAAGGTAGTTTTGCACTGACTGACAGTAGTGGTTCTCAAGAGAACTCTATATGGTTAGGTTAAAACATTGTAATCGTCAAGAAAACATTTTACTTCAGGGTCAAAGGTTACAATTTAAATCTTTTATAAGATCACTTAAAGCTAGGAGCCATGCATTGAATAAATAAAAACCTTCATCTGTTGCAGATTAAGGTCAATTATCAATTTTCGTTTGAACAAATTAGAAATTGTCAAAAATTGGACATGCAAATATGATGTGAAATAAGTTTAAGATTGTGCAAATTAATTGCTAAATGATTGTTTTCACTTCTAACGCCAGAGCCCAAAACCACATATTTAAAAGTCAAAACCTGCCCTCAAAAACTTAGCTTAATTAGAACAGTGTAAGTTTTTCAACTACCATATCTGATAGATAGTTTTCTTTCCCTTTATGCCCATTTTGGAAATTCTTTTTAAACTTTGATACTTACTCTCAGTCCATACCATTGGGATTTGGATGACTGGATGCTTAATCTCTACATTATTAATTAACCTTATAAATGATTGAATTCAATTGAAAAATCCTAGTTTCTTTCCTTTATTTTGATAATCCATAGATCATTACAAAAAATGATGATGAAAGTATTCTCGCTTGCTTACTTTCTGAATCATAACAAAAACATGTGGTACGTGCCAATAACGTTGGGTTCTTGATTAGATCATCACAACAACTGATTTCCATATTGTTTCACTTAAGCTTTTAGTCTCAGGACAAAGTTGTTAGACTGCAATGTGATAACTCATATAAAGACAAAGTAAAGCCTTTGGGATCCACCCAAGTGAGATTAAACTGTGTTTTGGATACGATCAAGTGTAGCTACTTTCTAACTCTGTTTCTTTCTCATGCTCTTCTCTTGATAATACTTTCTTTTCAATCTTGAACGGACTTGATTTTTTCTCCTCGTCGGAAATGATTCATGGGTGCAAAAAATCCCCTAAATGGAAATTTTCTCTTCCAGCGTAGCATCAAGATTATTATTATCATTGGGTTTTGAAAAGCATTTTCAAGATGAGTTTCAGTCTCATTGTGAAATATTTTGAGCTACAAAATATTTGCAATTGAAAGTCGGAGATTTTTTCTCTTAACTGAGATCAAAATTTCACAAAATAACAAACTAAGTATTCAGATGAGCAGCAGATAACAAATCAGTTGGTGGTTCTATGCTAACATTTAAGGACATATCTAGAAATGATATTCACATGGCTTTCTAAGCAACTTGACTTGAACAACTCACAGAAAACAATATTTTCTCGACATGAAGAGGGAGGTCAGGTATCCATGAGTCACAATGCCTTTCAAGGTGCACAGCCAGACTCCACCATCAAAAAACCATTTTCTTTTCAACTGCTATTGTGTGAAACAACTTTTGTTACTGAAAGAAAAGACACATTTACTTGTTTTCCTACGCTAGCCTTCAATAAAAGGCTCTTTAGTGGTTTCACCAAATCAGCTTGGTTGAATAAACTCAAAGTAGCACTATTGGTAATTTGGTGGTCCATTGAGTTCAAACAATCAAGGTGGTGAGAGAGAATCTTTATGAAAGGGAAACAATTTATTCAAATATAAAGATTAAACTTTAAAAAATGATTGCTAGAAGCTAGAAAGCTAGATCAGATTTTGCTCTAGGTATATATATCCGACCAAAATTAACAAAATCAAAACAGTAACTTCAAATGATCATTGTGAAGTTAAAAAAAATATCTAAAAATTTTTCTTTGGGAAAAGGCCATTACATGTATTAATGGTCAATGTCCCTAACGGAATCTCATATTTGGTCTCAATTGCTGTCAACCTTCAGTCCTTAATTGCTAAAATCATTTAAGGCAATCTCAGTGTGAGTGATGTCATGCAGTGTATCTTTATTATGATGATTGCACACCAAGCAATCCAATGCTTCAGCCTACTCTGAATCAATTTACTCTAATGTTTTTACTACCAAAAATAATAATTCACATTCTGGATTCTATTTAAAAAAATATTAAGTTCATATACTGGCTTACTAATTTTAAAAGGATCAATTTTGTGAAAGCAGAATCAGCTTCCAAAATGTATAGCAAAATGACTTTATTTTGACTACATTTTTCAATAAAAGTTATGTTTTGCTTTAAAATATTATTACGACCCACTCAATTACTTTCTAGAGAAGGTTACTATAAAAACAAGCAGAAGTTAAAGGTCTTTACAACCAATCTCTTGATTCTCAGCCAGTTAAGTTTGGAAATTCAAAGTTTCTCTCTCTTGATCCTCTTAAAATCCTTTTCAACTCCAAATTAATGAACCTTTTGTGAGTCAAATTTTGTTTTGCCTTTGGGAAACTGATACATCCCAAACAAAGGTCTCAGGCAACAGCTGACCCGAAGAAAAAATGGATCTTCAGTAA
>Ga0194133_10010666_pt1 | contig 10285 bp, 8 predicted proteins | sample TA2KigOf40mmetaG_FD_155448 | JGI IMG/M metagenome (GOLD analysis project Ga0194133, IMG submission 155448) | Freshwater microbial communities from Lake Tanganyika, Tanzania - TA2015055 Kigoma Offshore 40m | ecosystem: Environmental > Aquatic > Freshwater > Lake | place: Tanzania: Lake Tanganyika... | reverse complement strand
CAATGTAATGAAATATTAGAATACTCAGATCATAATGAATATGCTGTATGTAATTTAGCATCAATAGCATTAAAAGCATTTGTAAAACCCTGGATAAATGATCCAAATAATAATTGGACAATTTATACAAAACCAAATTGTAAATATTGTAAATATGCTAAAAATTATTTAACTAATTTAAAAATATCATATAATGAAATTATATTTGGTGAAGAATCATTAAATGAACTTAAAACTAAATTAAATAATAATAAAATTACATTTCCTCAAATATTTAATAATAATACACATATAGGTGGTTGGTCTAATTTATATCAATATACTGCTGGAACATTTGATTATAATAAATTATATGAAATAGCTTATTTAGCTACAATTAACCTTAATCAAGTTATAGATATTAATTATTATCCTGTTCCTCAAACTAAATTATCTAATATGAAACATAGACCTATTGGTCTTGGTATTCAAGGACTTGCTGATACACTTGTCTTAATGAAAATTCCATTTGAATCAGAAGATGCTATTTTATTAAATGAAAAAATTATGGAAACAATTTATCTAGCATCTATGACTGCTTCAAATGATATATCTATTGAAAGATGTGAAAAAATAAAACAATTAATTAGTTTTATAAAAACAAAAAATATAGAATATCCTGAATACTATGATTCTAATTATAATCTTAAAAATAAAGTTATGAATATTATCTATCATCAATTAAAACCTAATAAATATGAATTATTAAGAGATATTAATTTGGATACAATTGGTTCATATTCTACATTTGATGGATCACCACTATCTCAAGGTAAATTTCAATTTGATTTGTGGAATAAAAAACCTATATTTGAAGATAAATGGAATGAATTAAGACATAAAATTATTAAATATGGAACACGTAATAGTTTATTAACTGCTTTAATGCCTACTGCTTCTACTAGTCAAATTTTGGGAAATAATGAATGTTTTGAATTCTTTACTAATAATATTTATACTAGAAAAACACAAGCTGGCGATTTTGTTATGGTTAATAAATATTTAGTTAATGATCTTATTAATATTAATTATTGGAACTCTGAATTAAAAGATAAAATTATTGCACAAAATGGATCTATTCAATTATTTGATGATTTACCTCCTGAATTTAAAAATCTTTATAAAACTATGTGGGAAATTAAACAAGTATGGGTTCTTAAAAATGCTGTTGCTAGAGGCCCTTATGTTGATCAAACTCAATCTATGAACATTTTTATGGCACAACCTGATTATCAAAGATTGGGTTCTTGTCATTTTTGGGCTTGGAAAAATGGTCTTAAAACTGGTATGTATTATCTTAGATCTAAACCTTCTACTGATGCTATTAAATTTACTATTGATCCTAAACTTATTAATAATAATAATAAAGAAAATAATACACCATTAGAATGCACTACTTGTTCTGCATAAATTTTATTAAAAAAATTGAAATATTATTATATTATTCTTTATCTTTATTTATATGGCTACACATCAAAAAAAACACAATAAATCATTTACACCTAAAGAACTTATTTATCGTAATCCTAAAACACAATTTTATGCTACTGTTAATAAAAGTCTAGGCGATGCTAGATTTGAAGTTATTATTACTGAAAATAATGATTCTGTTATTGCTAAAGCTAGAGGAAGACTCACTGGTAGCTGGCATAAACAAAGAATTGAAAAATTTGACCTTGTTCTTATTGATAAAGATGAATCCACATCTTCTACTAAAAAATATTTTATTATTCATAAATATACATCTGATGAAGCTAAACAACTTAAAAAAGCCGGCGAATTATCACATATTAAAGAAATTGAAGAAACCAAATCTGATATTGTTTTTGATTCTGATGTTGTTGAAAGAAAAACAGATGAAACTACACCACACTTTAATATTGATGATATTTAAAATTTATTATTAACTTATTTTATTTTTATTTTTTTATTAACTTTTTACATCTTAATATTATTGAATTTATTTAATATTACTTATTAAACTTTTCATTAATTAATATTACTTATTAAACTTTTCATTAATTAATATTACTTGATTAATTAAACTTAATAAATATTACTTTGCTTTTTAAACTTATTAAAAATTACTTATTAAAATTTTCATTAATTAATATTACTTGGTTAATTAAACTTAATAAATATTACCTGGCTTATTAAACTTAATAAATATTACTTGGCTTATTAAATATTACTTTGTTAATTAAACTTAATAAATATTACCTAGTTAATTAAACTTAATTAATATTACTTGGCTTATTAAACTTATTAAAAATACTTATTAAACTTTTCATTAATTAATATTATTTGATTAATTAAACTTAATAAATAATACTTGCTTATTAAATTTATTAAATATTATTAATTAAAATTTTCATTAATTAAACTTAATAAATATTACCTGGTTAATTAAATTTAATAAATATTAATTATTAAACTTTTCATAAATTAATATTACTTAGTTAATTAAATTTGGTTAATTAAATTTAATAAATATTACTTGATAAATTAAACTTGGTTAATTTAATAAATATTAATTATTAAACTTTTCATAAATTAATATTACTTGAATAATGAAATTTAATTTAATATTACCTGGTTAATTAAACTAAATAAATATTACTTATTAAATTTATTAAATATTATTTGATAAAGTTTAGTAAATTAGTATAACTTAATTAATAAATTATGTTTAAAAAATAATTTATTTATTAAATTTGTTAATAAAATATTGTGTGAGTATAAGATCAGTATCAATAGTTAAATGGAGATTAGAAATAATTTTAGAATTAACGCCAATATCTTCAAGATATTTAATTCTGTGTTCATTAATTTTATTAGAATAATTTCTGATATATTCACTAAATTTTAGGTCAGAATTAGAGAGAATATTTAATAATTTTTGAACTAAAATTTTAGAATCGGTTGATGGGTTTTTTATTTTGGTTTCTAAATACCAAAGACACCAAGCAAGACAAAAACCACCAAAATCTCCAGCTTTTTTATTAATATGATTAGTTTCATCAGAAATAGTTTGAAATCCAGCATAAGGTAAATAATCAGAAGGTCTTAAATATTTCATACCAGTATTCCATGTTAATTCTTCTTCTAAAAGATCATCAATAGTATTATCAATTAAATTAGTATTACCATATGGTTCAAATCTTTCAATGGTCATTTTTTTAAAATCATAAATAAGAATATTAGCATGTAAAATTTTATCATAAATTAAACTTAAAAATACTAATCCAAAATCTTTATCACCATTTCTTCTAGTAGTATTAATAATGTTATTTAAATATGGATGAATATAATATTCATTTTCTGAATAAAATGAAATAATCCATGGAAATATTGGTTCTTTAGCAATAATATTATCAGAAAAAGGGAAGGTATCATCAAATGTTAAATTATTGATAATATAAGAAGGTAAATTAGGAATTAATAAATTTTTATAAGTATCGGCAAAATATAATGAGAAAATACCAATATCTTTAAATTTGGCTTGAAATAAAGTATAATGAGAATATTTTTCATCAATAAAATTAATATTATTATCATAATCATCATATTTATGAAGATCATTAAATAATTTTAACCAATTATTAAAATTATTATTATTACCATTTTTTTGAATATCTTTTTCTAAATTTTTAATAGTTTCAACTCTAATTTTAATTTTATTTTTATTAATAATTGAGGAATAAATATTATAATCTAAATTTCTAATTAAATCTAGTGGAGATAATTTTTCAATATTATACATATTCCAACAAATATTATCACATAACTTTAATATTTCAAATTCAGATTTATAATTTATATTATTTAGGAAATTTATTTGTTTATTTCTATTCATTCTAATATATAAAATACTGTGAGCAATATTATCACCATATTTATTAGTAGAAGTATAAAAATTAGAATTAATATTAACTAATTTATCTAAAATTTTATTTGTTAATAAATTTTGATTATTTAATATATCATAATAAATAGACATTGTTAAAGGATTATCAGTTTTAATAAATGTATAATAATCTATGTCAATATTTCTTTTTAATAAATAATCTAATAATTCTAAATTTATTGTTTCAATTGCATTTAATATTATACCTTCACCTATTTCATTTTTAACATTAATTTCATCATCAGTAAATTCATTTAATAAATTAATTTTATCTTTATTATCTAAATAAACATTTTTAAGTATTGTAAATAAATAACAATTTTTAAGTTCTTTTTTAGGTCTAACTTTATACAAATTTATAAATTCTTTTAATTCAGTATATTTTAAATTTAATAATAAACCTTTTAAAATAATATTATCAATTAAATCATTCCAATCCAAATTTTGAAATTTTTTCATTAAATCAATAAAATTTTCATATGGTAAAAAATATGTAAAAGATTCTCTTGAAAAAGTTTTATTATAAATATATTCAGGATAATTTTTTATTAAATATACTAATATATCAAATTGATGTTCTTTAGCTGCTAGATGAAATCCATTTAATCCATCATTATTTTCTTGATATATTGGAAATTTTACTAATTTTAATGCTTTTAAATTTCCTAATTGAATTAAATAATGAAATAAATAATTATTCAAAAATATCGGTTCATTTGTTTGATATTTTTTTAATTCAGAAATATTTTTAATATTTATTATTTTTTTTAAATTTAATTTCATTTAAATAGTGTTAGATTTAAATCTAAATCATTATAATTTATGTGTTATAGTGAAGAGATATCATATCAAACATTTTTTATTGGTATTGTTTTTATAATTATAATTTTAATAAGAAATAATATTTATGATAAATGGTTTGCATTGTTTATATCAAGTTATGTTTTTGTTCAATTAGGAGAAGGATTAATTTGGAGAAGTTATAAAGATAATAATAATTATTTAAAATATATTGGTGTTAATATTGTTTTATATTCTATTTTATTTCAACCTGTTTTTAATCTAATTGGTGCATATCAATTTACTCAATATAAATTTTTATATTTTATATTAATCTTATTTGGTTTATTTTCATTTTTTATGATAGATATTAAAGAAGCTACAAATAAATTATCTGTTGGTATAAATAATCATTTATCTTGGAATGTAGAATTTAATAATAAAATATTTAGCTATATATGGGGATTATTTTATATTGTATTTTTATTATATCCATTTGTTAATATTAGAGAATTTAATATTAAAATTTTATTATTAACTTATGGTATTATAACATTATTATATTCTTTTTATAATTATAATAAAAGTTATGAATTTACAAGTTATTGGTGTTATTTAGCTACTGGTTTTACATTTTTATATTATTTTATTACTAATTAAAAAAATTGATTATTTAATATTTTATCCTAAAGTCCTATGATTAATGAAATCTGATTTTCAAACTGATGAAACTGAAGAAACTTATATTCCGCCTAAGTTAGGTGTATGTAAATATAAAAATATTGGCGGTATTACATGTTATATTAATTCAATATTACATATATTACAACATGTTCCAATATTTAATGAGTATATTACAAAAACTATATTTAGAGAAGTATTAATGAATAAAATTCAAGATAAGATTTTAATAAATCCTAGTATAGAATATCAAAAAGATAAATTACTTAATTCTTATGTTATATTTGAGTTGTTTAGACTATTTAATGCTAGTTTTCAAAGAGAAGATGCAAGTATTACTCCAACATCATTTAAATTATTAATTGGTGAGAAAAATGAAATGTGGAATGAATCAAATCATCAAGATTCTCAAGAATTTTTTACATTTTTAATATCACAACTACAGGAAGAAGTAGGTGTTAAATCTAAATTTATACCAGGATTATATTTTAATGATACTCAAGATATTATATTTGATTATAATATAAGAAGAATTACTGCTATTAATACCTTAATTAATTTTCAATCAAGAGAGTATTCGCCATTAAAAAATCTATTTGATGGTTTAATGGAAAATAATCGTAAATGTGTGTGTTGTGGTTCTATTGTTACTAGATATGAACCTTTTATTACTTTGGGTTTATCTATTCCTATTAAAACAAGAATGGATATGGATAGAACATTTGATATATATGAGTGTTTAGATCATTTAATTCAAGAAGAACAATTTGATGATGAAAATAAAATGAAATGTGATATGTGTGGTCTAAAAAATAGATCTTTTAGTGGTAGTTTATTATGGAAAACACCTAAAATACTTGTTTTCCACATTAAAAGATTTTTAGTTAATTCATATGGTATTCCTTCACAAAAAATTACAAATAATATTGATTATCCTCTTTATAATTTAGATTTGCAAAAATACTTTAATAATGCAAGTCCTTATAAACATCAATCTAAATATGATTTAATTGGTGTTAATATGCATCAAGCTTTTGGATATGGTGGAAATATTAATTCTGGACATTATACATCACTTGTTAAAAATTTTATTAATAATCATTGGTATCTTTACAATGATTCTCATTCTGTTATAATGGCTTATAAAAAAGAACATTTACAACATAAAAATTCTTATTTGCTTTTTTATCATAGACAAAATTAAATTTTATAGACAAGATTAAATTTAAAAATATATAAGTAAATAGTTTTTTATTTTATAAATTTTATAATTATAATTTTATAGACAAGATTAAATAGTTTTTTATTTTATAAATTTTATAATTATAATTTTATAGACAAGATTAAATTTAAAAATATATAAGTAAATAGTTTTTTATTTTATAATTATAATTTTATAGACAAGATTAAATTTAAAAATGTATAAGTAAATAGTTTTTTATTTTATAAATTTTATAATTAAGATGTTGAAATTCATTTAAATCATAATTTTTAGGTAATTTTAAAAATACATTTTTGTTAAATATTTTTATTTTTTTTACAATATCAAGTAATGAAATATTATCTATTTTTATTAAAATATTTTCCTGATCTTTATAATTTGGACCTCCCCAAGGTGGATCAATAAAAAAAATATTATATTTTTTTATATTATATTCATTTAAATAATTTAAAAAATTATCATTAATTATTTCTATGGTGTCTAAATTATAAAGTTTTAAATTATTTTCCAACATTAAAAATCTTGTTTTACATATTTCAATACCTAAAATTTTTTTAAAATTTTTTCCAAATGAAAATAAATTTCCTCCTACTCCGGCTGTGCAATCCATTATTGATTCATTATTATTTGTTGTTTCTAATATTATTTCTGTTATTAATGTGGCTTCATTTGGTAATGTTATTGACCATAATCCTTCATCATCTATTTGAAGTTTTTCTAATAAATTATCATCTATATCTGGAAATAGTTTTGATCTCATATTTGCTTAATATTATTTAATTTATTATTTTAGTTTTTAAATAAATAAATATTGAAAATTTAACTTTAAAAAATTATGTTTTTAATATTTAATGTCAAATAATAATAATAATATAATAGTGGAATTTGAAAAATTAGTTATTTATACTCAACAATTATTAGATGATGCTAAGAATAATAAAGATCAAAAACTTGCTACTGCGAATACTTTTAGATTAAAACAAATTAAAAATGCTTTATATACTATTAAAAAATATCCTAATAAAATTACTATTGATAATTTAAAAGAATTTAGTGAATTACCTGGTATTGGTAAAGGTACAATAGAAAGAATAAAAGAAATTTTATGTGAAGGTAAATTATCTGAAATTAAAGATTTTAAAGATACAAATAATAAAGAAAGAAAATTAATTGATGAACTTTTAACTATAGTTGGTGTTGGTAGAACTACTGCATTAGAATTAATAAAATTAGGTGTTTCATCTGTTGAAGATTTAAAAAATAAAATTAATAATAATGAAATTCAAGTTAATGAAAAAATACTTCTTGGAGTTAAATATTATGGTAAATTTTTTGGTGATATTCCTCGGTCTGAAATTACACTTATTTATGATCTCATTAAAAAAATTATTCTTGAAATCAATACTTATTATAATCTTAATGATACAAATAAATATATATTTGAAATATGTGGTTCTTATAGAAGAGAAAAACCTATTAGTGGCGATATTGATATTTTATTATCTAAATATAATACTACTATGCAAGATAATGATGAAATTAATCATTTAAAAAGACTTGTTAAAAGACTTAAAAATCCAATTAAAAATAATAATAATCTTCCTCTACTTATTGACGATATTACTGATAAAAATTTTGAAACTAAATATATGGGGTTTGCTAAATTTAAAGATTCTCCTATTAGAAGAATTGATATTAGATATGTTCCTTATGATGTTTTCCCTTCTTCATTATTATATTTTACTGGTAGTGCTGAACTAAATAAAAAAATGCGATCAATTGCTAAAAAAATGAAACTTAAATTATCTGAATATGGATTAACTAAAGAAGATGGAACAATAATACAAGTTAATTCTGAATATGATATTTTTAAAATATTAAAAATTGAATATCTTGAACCCCGTCTTAGATAATTTATTTATTTTTTATATAATGACATAATTCTTTTTCATTCTCAGATACATATAAACACTTTGTTTTAAGTTCAGATTCCATATGTCCTATCACAAAACTTAATGTATTTATAGTTTTTAAAATTTCTTTATTATGATAAATTGTATTTTCTTTTTCTTGTTTTTTAATGTAATTTAATAATATTTTTAAATCTAACGATACCATATTATGAACATAATGATCTTGATAACAAATATTTTTTATTTTTGAATTATAATTATAAGAACAATTATCTTGATAAGAACAAAATTTATATGAACATCTTGATATTCCATTTTCATTAAAATTCATTTTTTCTGTATTAATTTCTTTTTGTCCTAATCTAATTCTTAATATTTCACTTAAATTTAATAATATTAATAAACAACTTGAAAAAAATTTATAGTTTAAATTCTTATTTTGTAAAGTATATTTAGTTAATAATTTTATTATATCATATTCTTTTTGTATTATTACTAAACTTGAATTATTTTTTATTTTATTTATTTCATTCTCATTTTCACATAATAATTCTATTTCTTTTAATTTATTTAAATAATCTTTTTCTATTTGATTTATTTTATTTTCTACGTTTTTTTCTTCAGTTTTATTACTTAATTTATTTAAGTATTCATTCACATTTTTATTTTCTATGGCTATATTTTCCATATAATTATTAAACCATATTAATTCATTTAACATTTTATTATATTATAAAAAAATCTCTTTATATAAAATTTTATATAAAGATTTTTTCTATTATATTATTAATATGGAATATAAAGGTACTAAAAGAATTACTAGTGATAAAAAATACCAAAGACCTGATAAAACTCACCAAGATAATTTAACTAATCAAGAAATTAAAGAAAAATTAAAAGAATATACTAAAATTGATAATATTTTTAATACATCTATTGGTACTCATATACGTTATTTTACCCTTGATTCTAAAACTAATGAACATGTTTTTAGATTAGGTGGTAATTTAAATAAAATTGATCCTCAAGGCAGATTTATTATTTTATCTAATGGTACCATCACTTGGTCTGTTCAATTAGGCAACTCTATTTTATATCGCAAAATGACTCCTGATGAAATTAAAGAAGAAATTAAAAATGAAGTTAAAAAAGAATTATTAAGTGAAGATGGTAATGATGAATTAAAAAAAGAACTTAAAACATTAACAAAAAAATATTTAACTCTTGAAAAAGAAAACTCAGAACTAAAAAAAGAAAATAAAACTCTTTTATATAAAATATCCGAAATACAATCACAATTTACTAAAAATAAATCTAAATAAATTCATTTCTAATGCACTTAATTTATAGTTTTTTATATAAAAAACTATAAAATAAAATATTTTTATAACTTTATGCACTGTGTTTTTTATATTAAATCTACAAAATACAATAACTTAAAATAATTCTAAATTAATTTTAATTACTTTATAAATTAAGTTTATTATTTATTTTACATATTTTTATTTTTTAAAAATATATTAAAATTTATAATTATTAATATTTTAAAAATTTTCTAATTAGATTATATAATGGGAAAAAACAAAAAAAATTATAGTTTTACAGGACATAGAACTTTACAGAATTCTAAATCTAAATTCTCTCCTAATTTATCAGATGATGATACCACTGAACAAATGAAAAATATTCTTGATGATGAACAATCTACACATAATAATTCTCATGGTTTATCTATAAATCAAC
>Ga0194133_10010662_pt1 | contig 10287 bp, 6 predicted proteins | sample TA2KigOf40mmetaG_FD_155448 | JGI IMG/M metagenome (GOLD analysis project Ga0194133, IMG submission 155448) | Freshwater microbial communities from Lake Tanganyika, Tanzania - TA2015055 Kigoma Offshore 40m | ecosystem: Environmental > Aquatic > Freshwater > Lake | place: Tanzania: Lake Tanganyika... | reverse complement strand
CTGTAGGTGTTACAGTAGGTGTAGGTGTTACAGTTGGTGTCACAGTAGGAGTTGGTGTCACAGTAGGTTTTAATGTAGGTGTAGGTGTTACAGTTGGTGTCACAGTTGGAGTCACTGTAGGTGTTGGAGTTGGTGTAGGAGTTGGAGTCCTAGTAGGTGTCACAGTTGGAGTCACTGTAGGTGTTGGAGTTGGTGTAGGAGTTGGAGTCCTAGTAGGTGTCACAGTTGGAGTCACTGTAGGTGTTGGAGTTGGTGTAGGAGTTGGAGTCCTAGTAGGTGTCACAGTTGGAGTCACTGTAGGTGTTGGCGTCACAGTAGGAGTTGGAGTCCTAGTAGGTGTCACAGTTGGAGTCACTGTAGGTGTTGGCGTCACAGTTGGTGTCACAGTAGGAGTTGGTGTCACAGTAGGAGTTACTGTAGGGGTTGGTGTCACAGTAGGAGTTACTGTAGGAGTCGGAGTGACAGTAGGTGTAACAGTAGGAGTTGGGGTTAGAGTTGGTGTAGGAGTTGGGGTTGGTGTATTTTCAATTACAACAGCTGCTGCTTTAAATTCTTGAATGTCATTAACTATAAACAAACTACCAGAAATAGCAGCTATTGATGAAGTATTAAATGGAATATCTATACTTCTTGTAATATTACTATTTAAAGTTAATACTAATTTAGATGAGCTAACATCTGTATTTCCAATATTCACTATTGTATCACCTGGTATTGTTGAAGCTGTATAATATAAATAACTTCCACTATCAGCTTGTATTAATATACTACCTGTATTAATAATATTATTAACATAAGTATGTGTTGAACTAGTCACATAAGAAGCAGACATAAATATATTAAATCTATAATTACCACTGTTTGTTACACTACCAGTAGCATCTAATACAACTAAGTAAAAGCTATCAGGTATTGGTGTAGGTGTAACAGTAGGTGTTGGTGTCACAGTTGGAGTGACAGTTGGTGTTGGTGTCACAGTAGGTGTTGGAGTGACAGTTGGTGTTGGTGTCACAGTAGGTGTCACAGTAGGTGTTGGAGTGACAGTAGGTGTTGGTGTTACAGTTGGAGTGACAGTAGGTGTTGGAGTGACAGTTGGTGTTGGTGTCACAGTAGGTGTCACAGTAGGAGTTGGAGTGACAGTTGGTGTTGGTGTCACAGTTGGAGTGACAGTTGGTGTAGGAGTAACAGTAGGAGTTGGAGTGACAGTTGGTGTAACAGTAGGTGTTGGTGTAACAGTTGGAGTTGGTGTCACAGTTGGAGTGACAGTAGGTGTTGGTGTAACAGTAGGTGTTGGTGTCACAGTTGGGGTAACAGTAGGTGTTGGTGTAACAGTTGGAGTTGGTGTCACAGTAGGTGTAACAGTAGGTGTTGGTGTCACAGTTGGGGTAACAGTTGGGGTTGGTGTCACAGTAGGAGTTGGAGTCACTGTAGGAGTAACAGTTGGTGTTGGTGTTACAGTAGGTGTTGGTGTCACAGTTGGAGTAACAGTTGGAGTTGGTGTAACAGTAGGTGTTGGTGTCACAGTTGGAGTAACTGTTGGAGTTGGTGTTACAGTTGGTGTCACAGTAGGTGTTGGTGTCACAGTTGGAGTAACAGTTGGAGTTGGTGTAACAGTAGGTGTTGGTGTCACAGTTGGAGTAACTGTTGGAGTTGGTGTTACAGTTGGTGTCACAGTAGGTGTTGGTGTCACAGTTGGAGTAACAGTTGGAGTCACAGTAGGAGTTGGAGTTACTGTAGGAGTAACTGTTGGAGTTGGTGTTACAGTTGGAGTAACAGTTGGAGTCACAGTAGGAGTTGGAGTTACAGTTGGAGTAACAGTTGGTGTTGGAGTAACAGTAGGAGTTGGTGTTGGTGTTGGTGTACCAGGTAAATAATAAGCTATACCTTGTAATTCACAACTTGGGGGTAATTCATTTATGAAAAAAAAATCATACTTAATCAAAAATGTTTGATCAGTATTTGATGAAATTGGAATTGGTAAAGCCATTTTACCAATAGCTAATAATTCTTGAGCATCATTATATAAACCAACTGTTGTGACATATGGTGAAAACTCTGAACCTGAAATAGATCCAGTAGTAAAATCTTTTAATATACCATAATTAGATCCAGTTGGTATATAAATTATATCATCTTCATTAGATCCACTATAAGCTACATATATACCTTGTGAACCTGATAATAATGTTGGATTATATGATGAATTAAATTCATAGTCCTTTATAGTACATTTGATAAAAGTCTCATAAACAACATGGTTGTTTTTAAAACTAACATCAAAATTTGGTACTATGGTTCTAATCATTTTGCTTTTATTAAATAAATTAACAGCTAGCTTGGGATTGTATAGTTAATCCACCAAAATTTTCTGTTCCATCAATTAAACATCCTGTGTTTACAGTTCCACCTGGATTAACTGTAGTTCCAGCTGGATTTCCATTACAATCTGTGGCACTCCAAGTAATACTAGTACCTGTGTTGTTTACTAAAGCATAAGATGTACATGTAGGTATTGGTGTTTCTGTTGGGGTTGGTGTTACAGTTGGGGTGACAGTTGGTGTTGGTGTAACAGTTGGTGTTGGTGTGACAGTTGGTGTTACTGTAGGTGTTACAGTTGGAGTCACTGTAGGAGTTGGAGTTACTGTAGGAGTAACAGTTGGTGTAACAGTAGGAGTTGGAGTGACAGTTGGTGTAATAGTTGGTGTTGGTGTAACAGTTGGTGTTAATGTAGGTGTTACAGTAGGAGTTGGGGTCACTGTAGGAGTAACAGTTGGAGTTGGAGTAGGAGTAGGAGTAGGAGTTGGCATAAATCCATCAGGAATTATACTTAATACAGCTATATTTTGTTCATAAAATACATTACCAATATATGAACTTTGAGATAGTAATGTTCCAATAGATGAACTTACATTACTACCACTAAAACGTAAATTATAATTTCCATCATCAAAAATTTTATAAGTTGCTGATGAAGCACTTATATATGATAATTCTAGAGTAGTTGGTAATATTTTATCACCAGTTAATTGACGTGGAAAATTTATAACATAAATTAATGATCCATTTCCAGTTGGAAAAAATTTTATTGTATCTAAATTACCTAATTCAATAAGTCCATTATAATATGAAGATGTAGATAAAGTACCATCATTAAAAATAGTGCCTTGCTTTGAACTTGTATCAACATATGTTGGTAAAAAATTAGGATAATAGGTTGTGTTTATCATGTCATAAACTAAACGATCATATTGACCGTTAGTCTCAAGCTCATTATATGGATCAAATAATGAACTAGTGAACTTAATACCCGCATTTACTGTGATTTGAAAGTCAGCTAAAGATCCAGACAATATATCCCAGCTCTTATTTGCTGTATATGGAACTACAAAATAGTCAGATACATTGATTCTTTTAAATACTGACATGGGCACAACATTAGAAGTCTAATTTAATTCTTAATAGTAATTCTTTAGTAAAATCTTTAACTAGTGGTTTATTTAATTTAGCTACAGCTAATAAATCACCAGCATTATTATACATACCTACAGTTGTTATAAATGTCTGTGGATTGTAAATTAATGATGTATGTAATAAATTACCATTTGAATCAATAATAGTTGGATTAGTTGTGTAATTATTTTCAGCGTTTTTAATTCTTACAAAGAAATAACGTGATGAAATAGTTTCATAGTTTTGTAAACGAAAACTAGCTCCTGATTTTAATAATTCAAATGTTTTTCTATTATTATAATTAAAAGATGGATTTGCTGAAGCCACAGTATTAGAACTATCTTCATTCCAAGTTACATTTAAACCACCTAAACTACCTACTGGATTAGCTAAAGCACGTGGGTTTAATATAATTAATCCTTCATCAGGTATCATTAATCCATAAGAACCACTCACAGTGTAATTTGAAGAAGAAACACTATTAAAAGATCCACTTAATAATTGATAAACACGACATGTGCCAATATAAGTTGCTGTGGATGTGACAGTTGAATCATCAGTTAATTTTAAAACATTACTACCAGTAGCTAATGTTAATGTTATTGAACCAGGATTAAATGATTCTTTAAAACGTGCTCTATTAATTGATAATACAATAATATCTTTAGATGTATTAACTGATGATCCAAATGATATATTTGTATTTTCATCTCCATAAAGTAATGTTCTAAATTGTCCATAGACATCTCTAGTAGGAGTTTTATCAACAATAGATGGATTAAAATAAGCTGAGCCTGAGCCACTTACATGTCCATAAGCTATAGAAAATTGAATTTCAGCACTAGAATCAGATGAAGCTGTTTGGTAAACATCTAAATAAAATTTACCTGGAGTTGAAGATTCCTGAGTTGAACTTGACTGAAAAGTTGTTAATGTAGTTACATCTCCAGTCCACATAGGAGAAATAATAACATCAGAACTAACTACTGAATCATCAGGAGCAAAAGCTGTAAATGACATATATCAATTAGGTTTTAGTTAATGTTAAAGGTATAGTAATTCTAGCTCCACTATCTCTACCAATTACTGTCACTGTAGTTGTGATAGTAGCTCCTGGTAAAGCTGAAGTGCCAAATAATGTGTTAATTGTTGTTGCAATTAAACTAAATGAAGTACCAATTTGACTTTGAGATAAACTAGCACCACTAGCATTTGGAATAGTTATATTGTCTGCTAAAGCAGTTGTATCAATACCAGCACCAATAAATGTGCTTAAGAATCTTGAATCTCCTACAGTCATTAAATAACCAGATGGTTCAAAAGTTGAAACAGCACCTAAATAATTTAATGTTTGAGGAGTAATAGTTAAAGCAGCTGATTGACGCAATAATATACTTGAATATCCAAGATTTAATACAGGTAATTTAGAAGTACCACGTGGTAAAGTCACTAACTTATATTTTAAATTTTGGGTTTCATCAGTAAATGCTTGTAATAAAGGCATTTTTTCAATTGCTTCACCAAAAAAAGCTGAGCCAGATGGATGGGTTGGATTGTATAAAGTATAATCAATTTCATCATCTGCTAATGCAAATTGTGTGATTTGGAATGAACCATCATTACGAGCCATTAATTCACGACCCTTCTTTGTTAATATGGCATCAATTGTTACTACTTGGTTGTTTAAATATGACATCTTTCAATGTGTTTTATATAAATATATTATGGAACAAGAACTGTACTAAATATTTTACTCTTCAAATCACTTACAATATTAGCTAATTTAGCATCAACATTAGGTGCTAAATTAATATTTTTAACAATACCTGATGATGTTTGTCCTGAGCGTTTTTGATAGTCAATAACAATGTTTGTTTCATCAGGTATTTTTCTACTAAAAATATATTTACTAATACTACCAGTTAAGTTATTAGCTGAAAATGATTGTATAGTATTTAGATTTATATTTTTATGTAAAGCTATAGATAATGATGGTTGGGTTAATGTTGGAAGAATAATATTAGATATTTCATATTCTTCTAACACTGAAAATCCAACTGCTGATGAAAGAGTACTATATAGTCTAACTAAATCACCAGGACTTAAAATAAATGGATAATCAGCTTCATTAAATGTTGGTGAAGCACCATCATTACCAGCAAAATAAAATCCATCACTTATATAAGCTCCACTACCACTATTTGTACCAAAATAATTTAAAGATAATTCTGGTGAAGCTATAAGTATATTTGATTGGCTAACATGTACTTTAAAAAACGGAGATGGATCTATTGATGAACTAATAAAAGAATTAAATGTACTTGTGCCACCTGTTCCTCCACCTCCACCAGATTGTAAAGTAATATTAGTAATAATATTAGCCATAGAAGTTGTCACAGTTGGAATATCAAACTCCACATAAAGACCAGTATTATAGTCTACAGAACTATTAGTATTTCCTGTAGAAAAATTAACAGCAGTTGTATTACTTAAATAAGGAATACCAGCTGCAGTATAATCAAATTCTAAAGTTAAAGTGATATTATCTGTCACAGGTCCTGGATTGTGAGATATATTAAATCTTATAACATATAAAGCATCTCCTTCACGTACTCCACCTGTATGATCAAGATATACATTAGTTGTCACTGTAAAATTAGCAGCTACATAACCACCAGAAGAACTACCTCCAGATGTATTTAAAACTACTCTTTTAGGTTTTATTAAATTATATGTTACATTAGCATTTCCATTTCTATTCCATAATACAGGATAAAACCTAAATCCACCAGCAAATATAGGTTTATTACCATCTAATATTTGTTGCTTAGATGGATTTTGATTATCAAATAATCCTATATTAATTGTTTCTCCTGATTTAAATGTATTTTGTACTTGATATAAATTATACTTTTGATCTTCACTTAATAAAGCATAATCACGTTTTGTTAACTCAGTTAATGAACCTGTTTCATCAATTAGATATTTAATATAAACATTTGAACGCTCAGGCATTGAAAGTAAATCAGATCCTGAAACTACTACTTCACTAAAGAAAGCAAATTGTCTTGTATTTTTATCTATAGCAGCTGTTTTACCAAATGTAGTATCACCATTTGAAAATACATTATATAAAGTACTTGTTGTAGTTGAACCTTCATATCTTGGTCTTGTATGACGTTGGTATGTATCTGTGAAATCTTGATATTGATAACTTTCAGTCACATATTGACTTCCTGATATATAAAAAGCATTACCTGATATAAGTGTTATCTTTTTTTTAATATTTGAATTTTGATTTAATTCAACATTATTTAGCAATGGATTAAATTCAACATTCCAAATACTCTCAGAATATGAACTAGTATTTTCTGGTTTGAAATTAATAGCAAAAGGATTAAAATTAGCTATATCAAAATCATCATGAATGAATATAGAGGATGATGGTAATTCACCTGTAAAGAAATCTCTACCATCAGATGCCATAGTTATTAGTCCTAAATTACTTTTAACAGTGTGATTATAAAGTGATTGACTATAATCACCACTGTTACTAGCTGTGATAAAAGCAGTATTAATAGATTGACTTAAATTATTATTTCTATCAATTTTAGGACTTTGTATAAATACAGCAGGTCTTTCAAGTAAATGTGGTTTAATAACAATACCTGTAGCTACATTAGTTCTAGCAGGTACAAAATCTTTAAGTGTTCTAAAGAGTGAGTTATGAAAATAACTAATTAGTGTTATAAAATCTTTATAATTAAATATATTAATATATTTTTTAAAATATTCATCTCTTAATTGATTTAACTTTTCATAACCTAAACCTCTAGGATCACCTATAAATTCATCAATTGTATAAGTTGAACCTAATTGAGCTATAATATCTTTATTAATTTCATCTTGTGGTGATAAACCAGCATCTAATAAGTGTATATCTTTTGATATTGGTAAAGTAGATTGTAAAATAATACTTTTATTAGGTAATAATTGAGTACCATATAAACTACTACTTACAATTCTTATTTTATCAGTTACTGGATTAGCATATCCAGAATTTGGAGTATCAGCATAATATGTTTCTACAAATGAAACATAGTTGTTTTGGTTAGAAAAATTACTAAATGAAGCTGTCCATCCTTGAATTGTTTGATTAGGAGCTGTTGAATTTACTGCTGTTATGACACTATGATTATAAGTGTATAAGTTATTTCCCAAAGTAAAATGAGCAGCTAAATCATTATAAGCTGAAGATGTATAATTACCTTCAATTGACTCAGGATTTAATACATGAGAATTAAAAGCTGATTCAGACACATAATTAGACCATAATCTTAGTTCTTGTAATGAACCACTAAATGGATAAGACCCACCTCCAAATTTTATAGTACCTTGTTGATACCATAATGAGTTAGAAGCAGCTGTGTTAGTAGTTAAACTAGCACTTGTCTTATGTCCTACTTCTCCCCAAACATTGTTTTTAACAAAAAATTCATATGTTTGAGAAGAACCAGTCTCATTTATTCTTAAATTTGGATTTGTTCTTTGAACTAATACTGAATACCAATCAGTATTATTATTAGAGTTAGTGTTTGATCCTGTTTGATAAATAGGAATAGTAGAAGAAGTGACAGATAATCCACCTAATTTAAATTGAAAATATCCAAAATCACCTACACTACCTGAATATATAGAATCTGCTGAAGCAGTACTAGCATATAATAAATTAAATTGAATATTAGAACCACTATAGAATAATGATTGAGTAGTGAAATTAGATAATAATATATTTGAAGCAGTTGGATAAGCTCTAAATCTAAATTCAATACCATTTGGAGCTATATCATTATATCCTGTTCTAACTAAACTTTGTGATGTATAATTCCAAGGTATATTTATTGTATTTGAACCACTAACATTTAAAGCATAAGTGAATCTATCATACTCATATTCACTAGTAGATTCAGTTTTATCAACTCCACCATATTCAAGATAAGACATTACAGTTGGTGGAATACCAAATATAGTATTTAAATATTGAATAAAACGGGTTGTACCTTTAGATTTAAGTAATAAAGGTAAGTTATGATATAAACGTTTATAAATACCTTTTTGTTGATCTTGACCAGGTATTTGATATTGAGAAGCGCTAACTAGTGTTTGATATGAACCTGTATTAGGTAAATAAGTACCATCAGGATTTACACCATACAAATATTGAAGTACATTAGATCCATCCTCATCAGAATATACATTTATGCCTAATGATTGTAAAGCATAATATACTAAATCTTTAGAGATGCCTTCAGTTAATTTATTTTTAGATTTATATAAATCAGTTATAGCTCTAGTATATAACCAAATTTCATCAAACATAGTTCCTATAGAACCAATAAATTGAAATAATTCCTGATTATTAGAATTTTCATTAATATATGTTGGTAAAGCATATATTAGATAATTTTGATTTGTGTTATCATAGTCTGAAGCTGATACTGACTGGCTAGTATAAAAATTAATAGCAGATATTGATGATGTTAAAGCATTTATATAAGGTTTAACTGAGTTAGTTTTAGGCCAAGCATATGAACTAGACTCATAATATAAGAATTTTTCATATCCATCAAATCCTTGTACAACACCATTTATTTTATACTGATAATTTTGAGCATCTAATTGAGATGTCACATTACCAGCTGATGCTGCTGAAGCACTAGCTACAGTATAATCTTCAATTAATTTTAATTTATACTGAAATCCATCTAGTCTCTGTTGAGCAGATGAAAAATGAATAAAATTAATATAGTCTGTATAATCAACATTTATTTGAAATTGAGATGAACTAATTAATCCAAGTAAAGATTGTAAATTAGAATTAACACTAGTTCTAGAATTAGTTAATCCGCTTAGATTATGATACTCAGTTGGATTTGATCTAATATTATCTAACTCAAGATCAAAATTAGGCCCACGTAATGAAGGATATATAATAGTTATAGGAGTTGATCTTCTAGTGACTACAAAAGTTTGTGTCTCAGATATTTTATCAACAATAGATACTAAAGTTGATATTCCAATTGTAAAAGGTAATGGTTTAAATAATTTAATTAAAATACTAGATGGAATGGTATTTTGATCTAAAGCAATATTAATAGATGGTAGTAAATTTCCATTACCAACATTAATATAAAATTCTTTAAAATATCCTAAGTTTTGAAATTCATTTATAAAAGATAAAGTTCCATCAATTAAAATAGTATTAGAAACATTATTACTTGATAATCTTATTTCAGTTCTATCTGAAGAGATTTCCTTTATAAAAAATAACTTATTAGAAGTATTAATAACTTTAGGACGAAGAATATTATAATTGATTGTAAAATCTCCACTGTTAGCAGCTAAATTATCTAAATCTTTACTAGGATCAAATATTAATTCTTGGGTATAATCACCTAAAGGATCAGCTTGATTTCCACCAGGTATTGTATAGTTTTTAAAATCAGATATTATATATAAAAGAGATCCAGCAGGATCAAAAACATTCATTTCAACAAAATCTCCAGATACCCCAAATTTTCTAGCCTGACTAACAGAATTAATTAATAGTCCATTTGAACCAGTTAATAAATTGTTATTATTATATATTCTTGTAACAGTACTTTCCATAATTAAATTTCTTCTATTTCACCAGGATTAAGTCCAGTAACTTGTAAAATTTGATTTTTTAACTCAACATTTTCTTGTCTTAAATAGTCAAGTTCACTTTGTAAGTCATCTAAAGACACACCTAAATGTTCTAAACTACGAGTAGCTAGTCCTAAATGAGATTCATCT
>Ga0194133_10010661_pt1 | contig 10288 bp, 5 predicted proteins | sample TA2KigOf40mmetaG_FD_155448 | JGI IMG/M metagenome (GOLD analysis project Ga0194133, IMG submission 155448) | Freshwater microbial communities from Lake Tanganyika, Tanzania - TA2015055 Kigoma Offshore 40m | ecosystem: Environmental > Aquatic > Freshwater > Lake | place: Tanzania: Lake Tanganyika... | reverse complement strand
ATTGACATTGCAAAAATACATTTGTTTCCAAGAACAAAATAGTTAATAAGTTTATTTTCAGTTGCGAAAGCAGAGTAGATGGAGAGACAATTTAAAAGATTTTATAGCCAGGATGTTCTGGCTTAGATGTAGTATTTGCTTTGCTTTACTACAATATGGTGGGATTTTAAACCAATACCATAATTGAAGTACAATTTTAAGGAGAATTTTTACAAGCTGGATTATGATCAAGCTATTTAAAATCAGTTTTGTTCTTAAAATTGTTTGATTGATAAGTCATACTGACCGGATAAGGCTTGTTGATGCCAGAGTCTGCAGGGCTCAAATTGTAATACCAGACGATTCAGCCAAAAAGCCATTTAGCAATCAATTTCTAGATAGCGAAAATCAAAATTGGTTGTTGAAATGATGAAAAATTTGTTGATATTTCTGTTTCCTGTTTGGGTAGGCGTAATACTTTTTCTCTCAACTAATTTCATTCCCATCATTTATCATTGATAGCTTTAAAAGTCAGTCAATTAATAAGCTTTTATTGTCCTTGAAATTTAACTTTTTCACCTGATTTGAACTGATAGCTTAAAAGTTCATCCTATCAATAAAATGGCCCATGTCCTGATGAAAATCTTTCCCTTTCCATGCTCACAACTCAGACAAACATTTGGCTGTTTTAATGAAAAATGAATGGGGTTTCTTGTCCAGGCCACCCTAGTTGCTTAAATTTCTTTATTTTTTCAGATATCTTAAAAACATTTCGGGCACTTGAACAAATGCTTTTATATCTTATTTTAATTCTTTCAACCACAATCCATTATCGCCTTTGGAAAGTTTCCATACATTATATGGATAATTTGGTCATGCATCTTACATTACAATTATTTATTTAATGTAATTGATAAAATCAAAATGAGCAATTGTTATACAAAGAAAAAACAAATGTTGCAGGGTAAATTGAAGTTTTGAAAATCAATAGCCAATTGCCAATTTTGTGTCAATCAAAAAAATAAAGAAAGAAATCTACACAAAAACATGCAATCTTTGAAAAGTGCAGTACGGTAAGGAACATATTTAAATTTTAATGTATGTCCAAAATTCCCTGCTTCAAAGCTGACTGCAAAATAATTTTGCAATCCTCATCTAACCGTTCTAACTATTAGGCTACGGTCCATTTTCTAATTGAATTCGTTTCTTTTGGAGCCCTCTACGATTACGATTTGGAACAAAGCTCCTCGATCAGGTCCTATTTTTTTGAGAAATTTTGAGGTTTGTTTAGTCACCATCTGTTGGACATAATGGTTGTAACGGTAGGAAGCATGCTCCAAAGAAAAACCACATTGCTTGAAGAGGCAAAAATGGTAACTACCTGGAAAGAAAAACGACACTTTTGACCTGAAAATTGCCAAAATTTAACATTCCTACAGAAGAGTGGTGTTGAAAATTGAGAACATATGTCAAGCATATTAGCATAAGAACTTGTAAAAAGAGCTGGTATTTTTTTATTTCATCTTCTCCTTTCGAAAAGACATTTTCAAGCATCAAAGCAGTTCTGCTGAAACAACAAGGTAAATTAGAATTCAAAGATTTTACTGTCAAAGTACAATATTTAGATATGCAATGCAAGAGTTAACGCTCCAAAAAATTACCTTTTTATATAAATATTTGTGAAGTGAGGTTAAATTAACAGTATTAATGATAATCGTTTTTTCACAATGATTGCCTTTTCAAAAGTTGCTGATGTTTTTTTTAGCTTTGGGTGAAAGAAAAATTCCTGTCAAGGCTGGGGTTTGAACCTCAGAACCTTAGATCTACAACTATTACTCAGACGGTAAGGCAATAGAAATTTTGAGCAGAGCAAGCTTTGAGTGAAGACTCTCATTGGAAAAGTTTCAAATAGGGTGTTCCAAGGAGCTTAAATCTCATTTATTTAAAGTCAGATCTTTCAGGTATCCAATTCTTGATAAATTAAAGGAATAAAGTTAAAAGGATAAGCTTCCTCCAACTTAACTGTTGTCAATTCAGTTCTTCCTACCTTCACAATTTGATAGAGTGTTAGCATAATCAGTTCTCAACCAAGGCAATTTTGTACATGTTTTGTACCCTCAAGTCATTGGTTATAGTTGTGTGAACAACAGAGGTAAACTGATTGGAAAAATATGGAACACTTTGTGGCAACCCTTCTTGTGATTTAGGATTAGAAAAAAGCATTGCAATTGATAAATATTTTTCCCAAAGTTTTTCTGAAAAAATAAACATCTTATCCAACTGATTTTGCAGGCAAAAAAAGTTTTTTCTTTTTTTCCTATTCTCAAAGAAAATTGTCTACAGTCGAGAAAATAAGTCCAATCTCAAGTTCCCCTAATTGGGTAGGTCTTTTTTTTGACTAAAATAAAACTTGAAACATGTGTTGTAAATAATTACACAGGAGCAATTAGCTTGGTGTGTGTGAAAGATGACACACAAGAAGTAGCGTTTCTCAGTGTGGTGAACATTTTCGAAAAATAATAATCTTTTCCCCTCTTATTCTTTTTACAAAGATGTATATCCTTTCAATTTTGCAATAATACAATAAACAATTAAGCTTTTTTTTGTTCTTAGATTCTCGATTTGTGAAACTTTTTTGATTGTTCTTCAAGTGAGAGCAAATCAGATTCTTACAGGCCAATCATTCAGTATCTAAAGAATCAACAATATTTGATCCTCTAAAACATCCCAAGCTGGTTTAAATCAAAATCTAGACCTTCATATTTGAAAAGATTTTTCTCAAGCCCAATCAGCCCTTTTTCTTCAGGCAACATATTTTGTAAAATTCTTTTTATCTGTCAAGAAACATGGAGCCAAACATAAAAATGAATTTCATATTGTTGGCAGATGGTTATTACAGTTCCTTGGAGAAGTAAAAACTGCCCTTATTGTCTAGTAAGTTTGGTTATTGCACAAAAAATGTAAAAATGAAGTTACTTCATGCTGCTACGGAAAGACAATCATCATTTGAAAAGCCATTTACTTTTCACTTTTATATGCTATTGACCTTTGTTTTTGTTTTCACAGATCAAACCATTTATATGAATTTTATGATTGAATGGTATCCTTGTTGGCACATTGACTTTATTACACTTTTTGACGTTTCAACATCTATTAATGACAAAGGAGGGTTTTTATTACTGCATAGTTCTAATTGTAAGTAAAATATTTCAAAAATAGTTTATGCTTAGATGGTGTCGTTGAAAAGTTTACAAATAAATAAAAGGTAAAACAAAATTTAGTGCAAAAACATAAATTTGTAAAAAGAAAAACAAGTGTCAAATTCTGTTCTTTTTTTACTTTGATTTGATTTAAAATTAGATTTTGAATAATGAAAAAATTCATGGTCCAAAGTTCAAACCTCTAATTCTAAGTGATAACAAAATCTAAAATAAATCTAGTTTGATACCCACTAAGACTGTAAAATCATTGCATATCATTGATGGGGATTTTTAAGAAGTCATGGTTTCAATATATGGCAGCTATGTACCTTAGACCCCAGATTGGAATCAAAATCAAACACAAATGAATGATGTTCTTCCTTGGTCATTATATAGGTGGTGGGTTCGAAACCCAATCTTTCAATGTAAGTGCTTTTTGGGAACCTAAGGACATGGGTTTCCCACCATGGGATTCCAACTGAACACCTGAACACACAAGGTTTCATTTCCAATTCACCCCAGGTTGTCTAGACCAATCAATCATTTTATAAACCCCAATCAATAAGGACAATATTGCAATAAAAAGTGTGTAGGCTTTGACCCAGAAATAAGCTTTAATTTTAAAAATGTCTCTCTTTTAAGGTAAGCTTGATTTAATGATCAAAAATGAGACTTTTTCGTCGGAAGAGTCCCAGTGATCAGCTGGACCCTCAGCTCACTGCTTTAAGATTTGAAAGTGATGGTGAAGGTGAGCACAAAAAAATATTTAAATATTTAAATAAAACTGAAAAATTTGTAATGTTTTTTCAATCCTAAATAGGCTTAGATGAACCAGAAATGACAAAGCATCGACCATCTGAACCGTTTGCTCATGATTATGCTCAAAACTTTACATTGTTTGAAGGAATAACACCAAAATCTGCCAGAAAACTTGGAGCAGTTGGAGGTAAGATACAAGTCTACGAAAATCCGAAGTTTTTCTTAATAAATAGTAGGAATGAGGGTTCATTGTTTATTCAACTCAATATCTATATGCTATCAAAAGAAGGGTTTCTTTGAGAGCTTGGGTAGAACACTAGAGCTGTGAAAAGTATCTTCACAGCCAAGAAAAAAGGTGATCTTTTTAAGCTAAAAACTTAATGTACATCAAGTTTGGTTGTATCTGAGTAAAAATGTGATCTTAAATAGAATTTTAAAATCAAGGTTTCTGGAAGTGAAGGTTATACTATTTTAATTTCTCAAAACTTAATCATATTTACCAAATCTGTTACAACTGCAGTCCAACCAGAGGTCTCCACTCAGCCTGCATTTAGGCACAAATGCCAAAAAGTTAGAAATCCTTGAGGTAACCAATAGTACCATATACCAAAGTTTGATCTATTTCATTTCAAAGGATACATATTATTGATTCCGAGGTGGTTGATTTGGACTTAATCTGGTGTACTCACGTTGAATCAGCAAAAATCATTAGTTTCTCAGCTCAAAAAATACTTGCCCAAAAAGGGGCACGAAAAATTTATAAACAACTACTGTGGCAACACCTGGGTGTAGGTACTGGCGCCCTTCAACAGTCAACTATTTGTTACTGAAATTTGGTATGAATGCTTGTCTGAATACTGGAGAGTGGGTTAGTGCAGTGGAGCTAGAGATGGGCCTTGACCCGACCCGACCCGACCTGAGCTTACTTTTGACCAGCAGTAGATAAAAAACCAACTTGCCTTTGACCCCAAGAGATTTTTTTGACCCGAAGTGAAATAGATTTAAAAATTTGACATTTTTAGGGGAAATTTTCCAAATTCAAACTCAAACCATAAATGGCTGACCCGACCTGACCCGGATCAAAAATTTTTGAACCGGACCCATCACTAAGTGGAGCAGGAAGGAATGTGGCAGGTGTTGCTGGATGGATGATGGTGAGAAATGGAAATGGGGCAGAGTGGGAACGGGGAGGGTCAGAAAGAGTGTTTTCAATTTTTGATGGGTTGTTTGAAGTGCTGTTAGGGGTTTGTAGGGGAGATGGGGAATACAAAAGTGTGCTTACGAATTCTGGTAGTGCAACGGTATGTAAAGGAGTACACATAAGGGCAATCCAGCATATAACAGACGTAAGGCAAAATATGCGCGCAGTTTCCATGTGAAATACATTTTATGAATTTTAGGCTGAAGTTCATTATAACCATTCATATGTACAAGCACACAAATAATTAAACAAACTATTTTTTGTTGAATATAAGGAAGATCCTCTGGATTTTTGCGTCTCATATATTTCTTACACCACCCTGATCTTATACTTTGTGAGCACTCTTCACCGTCTCAAGTTATTCATGTTACATTTGCATTCCATTAATTTAGAGTTTGGGCCTCAGTATTATAACTATAGATACCCCACAAACAAACATGAACGTTCTTTTAACTACAACTTTGAGTAAAACTTCCATCTCATTATTTGAATATCATCAAATGTTGGATGTAACAACAACTTGTTTCAAGTTTTTTTTCATCCTTGACGTTCAGATTTCCTGTGACAACATTATTTTATTGCATTGAAGAAAAAATTATGGGGTATATAACACACACATTGTCAAGGTTTTCAGAAGCATTCTAAATTGTCTCAAAATATTCATCCTTTATTATATCCTTCTTTTTCATTGCAAATTCAACATAAAAATGAAATTATATAATGATGTCAGTTTCAAACAAATGTTTAAATAAGATAATTTAACAATTTTCAATAGAGAAATACATTTTAAATACTTTTGACCTTCATTCCATCTCTTTTTGTAAGATTCTCAAAACCAGGTAAAAGAAACAGAGTCAGTTTCTTGGGAACAATTTGTGGTAATTAAACTGTTTTGAAATTCTGCCTTGAGAGTAACTTGACAAAAATGTAAACAATTTTAAACACCAACTGACCAAATTAAACCAATTAGTTTGTGAAAGTTGACAGAAAGTAAACTTTTTTAGAAACAAATTTATGCAAATTTGATTGATTGCATAGTCTGAATCTTCATAAATCGTTTCTTTTTTTTATCATTAAATCAAACTTCTCTGAAAAAAGTTTCCAACAGATTTTTGTAAAACTTCTAGTTTACCGATCTCTATCATTAGTATCTAATGACATATGATAAAACTCAAAATTGCAACCTAACCTGCATCAATTAAGCTTTTTCCATGATCATCTTCCTGATCTAAATTTTCTCAAGGTTTTTGATTAGAGGACAAATTTTCTACGCTGACATTTTAGCTGCTGAAAAGAAGTTTTGAGCGACCTTGACTGTTAACTTTGATTTAGTAAATATTCTCTTAATGAGAATTTGTTATAAGCCATGCTTATTAACAGGGTTCCAATCAGCTGTAATTAACATACAACTCTCTGTCCACTCCACCTCAGATTCTAATTAGTGCTCCACTTTTATTTTATGCCCAATCTTACCAAGAAATTGTTGGCTGAAAATAATAAAAAAGCTCTCTTGCTTTATTTACTAGTAAAAATTCAAATCTTAAAAGGCATTTCAAAAAAGTTTTTATCGTATTCATTCACATAATTTGTGTTTGAAATTTGGTTTTATTCAAATCTTTGAAAAGGAAAGGCTGAAGCGTAGTACTCTAATAACAACTCATCCTGTAAAGGCAACTTGCTAAAACATAAAGGAAGTTGTGATCTATATGATAGGCATGTCGTGTGAGGCTAAAAAATTGACATTCAACAATCAACATATTCAGCAATTCTCGAGCATAAAGTCTATGGATTTTATTTGCAAAGCATATGAAATAGATGTAGGTGTGAAAGGTTCACAGAGGAAGTGGATTGAAAATGTAGAGAACAGCTCAAGTCTGGACAGATAATTGGTTACAAAGCAATTTTGGCTTGTTGACGAAAACATGAAAAATTTGGATATAAAGGGTTTTGTTCTTACAACAAATTTAGACCCAATTTGATTATGAATATAAGTTGGCTAATTTTAACTGTAATTCTGAGTTAATTACACATTGATTAACATAAGGCTTGTCATCATTCAAAGTAACATGACTATGAAAAGCAAGTTTTTTATGAATAATTGTTGGAAGAAATGGGTTATATCTCTATCTTTAGAATGGAGACCTGGATTAATAAGCTGTTTTATTAAGTTATGATTCTCTGCAAGCAAGATGGATTTTATAGCACATAACTCAATGATTCTAAAAAGAAAAAAAATACCATCACTTTTTTGTGTTGAAAAATTAATTAGACTTTTCAAATGCCTGTTTTTAATAACTTTTCTGAAAAAGTCGATTAACTTAGATATAAAATAAACAATAATTGTGAATAAGGAGACAATAAATTCAAATTTAAGATTGAAAAAGGTGACTAAAACTTTCCTAGGCTCAAAAATTTGCCTTAGATTTCATGACTTTTAACCAATTGACCTGCAACATAATTTATCCCATATTTTGTTCAAGAATAATTTTTGCAGATCTTTATCTTTAATTTCTTTAAAAAAGCTGTGATTTTGTCTAACAATTAGCCTTGAATGTTGTTTTGTTAGTTTCGATTTGAAACTATTGTCTATGATCTTTGGTAAATTATCTTACACAATCAAATTAAAGTCTTGGTAGGGGTGCTGCAGTTTTTTTGTAAGAAAAAACCTTGGCGATCAAAACGGAAATTAATGTCACATTTTGAAAATTAAGACAACTTTACATTTTATAAGTTAAATCTAAATATTTGAAGACTGTGCTGTAAATTTCAAACAACATATCATTTGAAGTTTTGATTGAGAGTAGCGCGAGATCTCTTAGTCAATTTCTACTTTGAAAAGTATTTATAAGGTCAGTAATGATCAGCAAGGAATTCCTTTAACAGTTGCAGCCCAGACTGATCACTTATTTTGATGATTTCTCTCCAAGATTTTGTTTTCCAAATGGTTCTATTGCAAAACATGGAACAATTAATCTTAGGCAAATTGGCTCAAAGATACTCATTTTCTCCTATAATAGTAATATTTTACTCTTTAGAACTATTTTTGCCAGTAAAACTTTTTTTAAAAAATTCAGTTTCTTGCAAAATATGAAGATTGGGCTTAATTACAGACTTTCAAATGCTTGAATCCTGTGGCACATAAAAAATAATGGAATCAATTCTGATTGAAAAATGCTCTAAGATAGACTAACTTAATATCTCAGGTTTGTTCACAGATTTCAATAATCTGTCACTATAGTTGAAGCTGCAAAAATGACTTTCAGACAAGTTAATAACAACTCATTGAATTTTTTGGCTATTGTATATTAAAATAAATTATTTTTAGAAAATAACTCACTAGCAATGCAAGTTTATGATTTATGATGGCTTTGATAATTTTTGACCTTTTGGCTCTTCTTGGAGCATATAATACACTTTCACTCTCGAAAAGAATGGAGATGTTATCTCGTTCTTGAAAAAATGTCTTAAAAATTCAAGTTTGACGAACTCAAACCAATCATAGAGCTCATCTTAAAAATTAGACTGAGTTTTGAAAATGGGTTAAAGTGTCACAGTTTGTTTGAAGTAATAAAAAAAGTTTCAATATGTTGAAAAAATTTAGATTCTTGTCAACTAAGTTTCGAGATTTTTTACCTTTTAAGAAATTACTTGTCTTGAAGCTTTTTTTTGTTTGAAAAGTCACGATTTTCATCTATTGAAGAAGAACTTTTTTATACTTGAATTGAAAGTTTTCTATGCAGATTCTTGAAGAGACATTTCATTTCTCAGATCTACAAATAGAACTTTCGCTCTTCTTTACATTCATTTTAATAAAATTTTCTATTTATCCGAAACTTGCCAATCCTATGGTAGTACTTTACCCGATATTTGAGTAAGGCTAAAAGAGGTATTATTATTTAAAATATAATAGAATTCTTCAGTTTCAATTTGTTCAAGTTTGTGCACAGATAAAAGTAAATATAATCTATTTCCCAATTTTGGATTTATATTTTATATTTAGATTTGTCATTATTGTTTCACCTATAAAATATTTTTTACTACATTACCCAAACACATGCCTTTTTTATAACAATGAAACAAGGAAATATACTTTATAAATCATCAAATTATGAAAAAGGTCTGCTTTGAACAGTCACTATAGGGAAAAACACGATTTCATGGGATAATCTTTCCATGTGTGATAAAGTCGAACCAATTACAAAACTAATGGCTTCACTTGAGAAACTATAGTGTAATGACAAACATTGTAAAAGATACTACTCTTTTAAACCAATTTCAGAACTTATTGAAGGACAAACAAAAAAACTAGAAAATTCGAGGCCTAGATGATTCATTTTTTATCAAAATCATATTCAAAATAAATATGAAGTACATTTGACTCCTACAATGATGCTTCATGTTTTAACTTCTCAATATTAATTGTCATTGTGAAATAATATTGTACTGAAAAATGCCTGACTGATTTAAATCCAGCTTGAAAAATGTTAAGTTTAGAGAATGGATAATTTCAATTATGAATATTATTTTATTATCTTATAACAAAGGTAAGTGTCATTCCCTCTTACACTGATATGAAAAACTTATTTCATATCACATTTATGAATTTTATTGTAATGGATGGCTTTTATAGGTCCAAATATAGAGAACAAATGCAAAGGCCTGGGATCATAACAAAAATCAGAATTTGTTAGGTTGTGATGGCTCTTATTATATAAATTGTAGAATCGAAAAGTATTTTTTAGTCATTTCATTTAAATATCCTATTTCATCAGAGAGCTTAAAAATGAGCTCTTTGAAAAAGCATGGTATCATGAAGACATATAAAAAAAAGTAAATCATTTAGAAAAAAATCGCTTGCTGAGCCATCATCAAACCGAACTAAAGAGAAACTCGAATGAGCTTGAATTGGAAACGCCTTAATAACTCATAGATTTCCAAATTTAGCTAATCATGCAACCAATTTTCCTCAAAAATTAACTAACTAAAATGATGAAAGATTAGAAGACTAGAGACACATTTTTTGAAAGAGAAAATATAAAATATTTTATGAACAAGAATAAAAGAACAGTTAAAAAAATCAATAAAACATCTCATTTTCATAATAAAATTTGCCAACTCATTGGAGAAAATGGAGTTCAAATTTTCGAAG
>Ga0194133_10010658_pt1 | contig 10290 bp, 10 predicted proteins | sample TA2KigOf40mmetaG_FD_155448 | JGI IMG/M metagenome (GOLD analysis project Ga0194133, IMG submission 155448) | Freshwater microbial communities from Lake Tanganyika, Tanzania - TA2015055 Kigoma Offshore 40m | ecosystem: Environmental > Aquatic > Freshwater > Lake | place: Tanzania: Lake... | reverse complement strand
TATAAATCAGATTGATGAAATTGCAGCCGAGCTTGGAGTGCCAATAATCAAAGGAGAAACCCCTATTAAGGAGCGAGAGATCCTTTATTCACAATTCCGCACTGGTGAAATAAAGTGCCTAGTAGTTTCAAAGGTTGCAAATTTCTCTATTGATTTACCGGAAGCCTCAATCGCAATCCAAGTCTCGGGCACTTTTGGCTCGCGACAAGAAGAGGCCCAGAGATTAGGTCGAATCCTTAGACCAAAATCTGATGGAAGAACAGCACGTTTTTATTCCGTCGTAGCACGAGACACGATGGACCAGGATTTCGCTCAGAGCCGTCAAAGATTCCTTGCTGAACAGGGTTACTCGTATCGAATCATCGATGCGGATGAAGTCTTACCGCGCTAGCTACTAAGCTCCTTGGATCTATCCATAGCTGCCTTCATCGCCTTATAAACAATCTCTTCCCAGCCATTTGATTCAAATGAGCTTAAAGCCGCGGCAGTTGTGCCATTCGGGCTTGTGACTTCTCTTCTTAATGTAGCGGCATCCTTCCCAGATTCCAGAACCATCTTCGCTGCGCCAATAAGAGTTTGGTGGACGAGTAACTTCGAGTCTTGCTCTGATAGGCCTAACTTATTTGCTGCCTTTATCATTGCTTCAAGAAAGCCATAGAAATATGCCGGACCTGATCCACTTACTGCAGTAACCGCATCCATCAATTCCTCTTCCACCACCAAAGTCTTACCAGAATTTGAGAGCAAATTATCTACCCAAGCTAAATCACTTTCTGTTCCACCCTTTCCTTTAGCAATTACTGACATTCCCTCGCCTAACAAAATCGGAGTGTTTGGCATAACTCGAATTAATCGCGCCTTTCCCCCAATTTTGTTCTCAATTCGAGAACTTTTCACACCAGCAAGAAGGGAGACCAATAGAAATTCATGCTCAAACTCAGCTCTTAACTCTGCAATACAGCTCTCACAATCCTGTGGTTTGACGGCAAGGATTACTGCGTCAGCTTCGTGGATATGACCCGAAGTCACCCCGTACTTTCTTACCAACTCATCTACTCTTTCGGCTCGCTTATCTCTAATCGAGATCGCGCCTGATTCGATACCAGCTGTCAGAAGTGAATTAATCATTCCCTCACCCATGACGCCGGTACCTACAATCGCAACTTTTGAGATGGCCATGATTAAAGGCTACCCGCCTAACTTTTCTTTCGAAGATTCTTGGGAAATGCTCGATCTAGAAGTTCTTCAAGAACTATAGTCAGATTCCCTTTCGTGCGCGATAGGTTTGCTTCAAAACCTTTAAGGAATTCATTGACTGCCGGTTGTGAAACTACGCCCAATAACGGACCGTATTTATCTTTAAATAGGGAGCTGGCGTTCCTGCTAATCGCTTCAGATAATTCAGCTCTCGCTTCATCAAGAGTCGGCTCAGGCCTAAGGCCACTCGTAACTCCTAGCGATGGTTCATCACGCATCGCACGCAGGTAGCTTTGCCGAGAATTTCCTGTGCTCATATACAATTATAGTACTAAAATCATTAAATAAATTTATTTTGAAATATTTTTGCACTAAGTTTTCTCCGCAGATATGCTGGGGAAAGTCTTAAATAATCAAAGCATGCATAACAAAAGCCACGAATAGAGAATCGATTTACTTCTTTACCCGAATTTACCTTTCGATTCAAAATCAAGCGGTGCAAGACACTTTCCCAATCCTTTGTGAAGAGCTTAGTTGACTTGGAATGAATATGAAGGCAACCGACTTCCTCGTGTCTATTTTCTGTCGAAACAAATAACCCGTTTGTATCTACAAAGAAATCCATTTTTGATAAGCCAACTAATCCAAGATGGGAATAATCGGCATACTTCTTATATAAACCAAACCGGTTTCTAGGATCTTCTCCCATCAAATGCATCCCAAGCAACGCAGCATCAAAAATGAATCCTTTTGACTCAGTGTTAGGATTACTTCTCAATCCAAAGCCGATATCTGGAAAATCGTTGAGGAAAACACGCAGAGTTTCCATATCTGAAAGTGCGGGATATTTCAAAAGTGTCTCTCTCAATATTCGTACATTCTGAACCTGCTTCTTACTTGAAAAAAGAATTATGCTTCCTGAGGCTCTATCATTTGTAAATAAAGGAAAACTCACTCTTGATGCAATTATTTGATGGCTTAGATTAATCACTGGGCTAATCCATACATCGCCCTCGATGTGAATAATATCTTTCGCAACATCTTGGTGCAAAATATATTCAGCCAGCACGAAAAGTCTTTTCTTTGATTTTTCCCAAAACCCACCCCGGTAATCCGTTCTTAGCGATGATTGCCAGCCTTGTTCAAATTCTTGACTGGCTCTAACTTCCAATCCTCTAAGTATTCTTGCCTTAAGTTTTGCGGTATCATCCACTATCAAAACTATGGGATTTGACCTAGTGGATTTTAAGTACTCTATATTTTTTTCTAAGTAACTTGGGATTCTGTCTCCCAGGTGGACAAGCACTAGTGGCGCCAAATCTTCTATCAAGATTCTATCCTCGCCTTGAGTCGACCAATTCTTGGGACGAGAAACAACATTCGCAATAATCCAAACAAGTTTCGTTTCTTAACCTCAAATAACTCTTCGATATAATGCTTATTCGCATTTGTCACTTCATACAGTCTAGGTGGTACGAACCACCTAGACTGAGGCGCGGTATCCGAAATGGGCATAAACATGGGAAATTTGCTATCTGTAGTGTGGACTGCATGTTTATCATTGCCTATATTCGAAAAATAATTAACGGGTGGTACTAAACACAGAAATCCCTTCGTGTACATCATGTATGCGAGAGGTGAATCCCAAGTATCAACTTCACCTGAAAGCGCTTTGATCCTTCCCGATTGGAAAAAAGCCCGTGGAGAAGAAATAAAGTCTTTAGGCGCTGGCAACTGACAATCAATAATCAAATCCCGTATCTTTTTCCATTTATCTATCGTCGTTGCCCAGCCCCAAATTAATGGAATTGAAGTCCATTTGCATTCCAGTTTAGCAGTGACAATTCCTCCTCGTGAAAAAGTGCAGCCGGTAACCATGAGACTTTTTGCTATTCCTGAGATGTGAGTTAGCCCCATTTCTAGAAATTCAAGACTTGCTGCATTAAATACTAAGTCATCTTCAATGATAATTCCCGAGGACTCTTGACAGAAAAACCAATCTATTGCACTGATGACACCCAACGCTACGCCCAAATTTTGTTCCCGTTTAAGCAACTTGACATTCCAGTATTGGGACTCTAAGACGAGAGCAAAATCTCTCTGACTACTCCTCAGAGACTGATTCTGACCACCATCTAGATGAATATAGATTTTGCCTTGCGTATAACTCCTTATTACTTTTATCTGTCTTGCTATATTCTCAAACCTTGCATACCCAATTATGAGAACTGGGATTGATGACTTAATTCTTGTAGGCATAATGCTTCCATCGATAGCGTAGATTTCTGGCTACATTCTTTAGCGACGCCAAGAAATTCTTGGAAAGCTCTTCTCTTCTTTCTGGTGATCTAAATAAATATTGAATCTCAAACAAATAAATATATGCTAGTGATTTCACGGACTCTTTGAAGCTCCTAGCGCAGAAAAAATTATGGACCAATTCCATTCTTTCTTGCGTGACATTGGCGTGTATTGATGACTTCAACCTCTGATAGGGGATGGCCTTGAATAATCCTGTGCTGTGGATATTACCTCTACTGATTGAAAATATCGGTATCCGGAATTGAAGAAGATACATGGATATTGCAACATCGTCTGGAATCCCAATAAAGTTCGACGCCTTGATTTTGCACAGAAGTTGAGCTGCAACATTGTTCATAAAAATTCCTGAACCTGAGATAAATAGTTGATTTGTATTAACGACATTTCCTATTCTTGCAACATCCAAGTATCCTGCAGCTATCGGCTCGTTTAGAATCAAGGGACGGCTGAACTTCAATCTATCAATCGCAAAATAACTAGAAACATTAGTTCTTATGAGAATATCAAATTTACGATTTTGTAAAAGCCATTCAATTCCTAAAATAGTTTTTTGTAGAATATTCTCTTGAGAGTCCTCTATTGGGACAATAAGTCTCTGTTCTGCGCGAATAAATAAGGGTGATTTGAGGTTTTCGCTTCCATTGAGCCAAATACATTCTATGCCGGGTGAAGAACTTTTTGCCCATGTCTTGCGCTGGTAAGCTTCATCAATTACATTAATTGGATTCTTGCTTGCTAGAATGAGGAAAACAACTTTTCTCTCCTTGATATGTTTGTCCGTACTATGCAAGTTTGATTTTACCATTATGCACCCGGATAACCTCATGACATGTTTTTAAGAGGGAAGGATCATGGCTTACCGAAATGAGTGTAACGCCTGGACAATACTCAAATATCCCATTAATCACTTTTTTCTTCGTTTCCTCATCCAGGGCTGAGGTTGATTCATCCAAAATCAAAATCTTTGGTCGTGTTATGAGAGCTCTTGCTATGCCTAACCGCTGTCTTTGCCCTCCTGAAATGTTGCTGCCTCGCTCTTCAAGTAAACCATTGAGTCCCCCGTGTATCTTGCTTAACAATTCACTTAACTGACACACTTCAATCACTCTTAAAATGTCATCGATTGGGATTGAATCTGGATCAAATCCCAAACATACATTTTCAATTATTGATCCTGTAGATATAAATACATCTTGTGGCACATATGCGATTGCTCCTGGCCATTTATGAATTGCCTCTTTTGGCTCTAAAGATGAGACAAGAATTTTGCCTTCTTTCGGATTTAAGACTCCAAGGATGAGATTGATTAAGGTGGACTTCCCACTACCTGAAGTTCCTGCAATTCCAAAATGTTTTGATTCCGCGAATTTTAAATGTCTAACACTAAGTTCAAAATCACTTTCATCAGAGTAGTAAAACTTCAAGTTGGCAATCTCTATGGTAGGAACAAATCCTGAATGAACGCTTCTAAAGGGTCTAGGTGATTCTTCACTTTCTTTAGCAGAACCGATTTCTTTGTACATGTCCAGCGTTATTGAACTTGAGGCCAGATTTTGTCTTATTGAAGCAAAGCCCGACTGCATCCTTAGGATTGCAGGAGCTATCCTAAGAGCTGATACTAGAAATATTGCTAATGTTGCTACAGACTTTTGTGCATCGTATAAGAACAATGTGGTAGCAGCTAACATGATTGCCCCTACTACTAATGCAACTTCAACAAAATACTTTGGAATATTTGGGAAAAAAGCCAATTTGGCTTGAGTTCTCGATAGTGTGAACCGGCTCTTCGTAAGTTCTACTACGTAATATTGTTCTCGGCCCTTCACCACTAATTCCTTATAAAAACCTCGGGCTTCGGCAATCATTTCTTGACTCTTGATTGAATTGACAGCTTCTGCGCGCGCAAGTTTATCCACTTTTCTTTGCACAATTAAGTAGAGAAGGAAGGCAATTGAGCCAAAGTAGATAATGGTACCTAAGGCAAGGATGGGATTAACAATAAGAAGTGTAACTATAACTATTAATAGAAACGAAATCTCTGAAAACAGCGAAAGACATGCGCCTATCACGCCCAATGTTATGAAACTGACCCCTTGAGTCAGGGCATAGATTGATTTCTGGGTTGTGTACTGGTTTATCTGCTCAATTCCACTCCTAAAGTAGCCCTTGATCAGATTAGACGAAATTCTTGCACTTCTTAAAGATAGGAATAGAGAAACCTTATAACTCAAATAGCTGGATGCTAAAGTTTTCAACAGAAGAGTGGCGCCTGCAAATGCGCCCAAAACTGATACTTGGCTTTGCAAACTTTCACCTTCTAAGTTAAACCACGTTAAAATCCTGGAGATCAGAGTTGTGGACTGTACACCTTGGATTCCGGAAACAGAGAGCGCTCCTAATAACCCAACAAGGCCAATCGCTAATAGGTCCAAAAAAGAAAATGCCAAAGAAAAAACGGCTACTAAAAGAAGCTTATTCTTATCGGACTTATCCAAAAGCGTAAAGCAAAGTCTTACTTTGGAAAGGTAGTTCATTCTAGTTTCACCGTCCAAATACCGATGGAATTCTAATCCAATCGGACGGAACAATGTTTCTGGGCTCCTTAATTTTCTGAAACCAAGGATTTGGGCAAATCACAAGAGGCTGTTTTCCTTCAGCTTTAGCTGCTGCCCACCACGAGAAAGATGAATTCGCAACAACAAAAAATGATCCTGTACTCATTAGTCTAAGGCAACTTAAATTGCTTAGATCTTTGCTGCCAATCCATTGTATAGTTTCAGAGTCAACATGATTAGTAATTTCGTTTAGTAAGATCCTAAAAGAAACGTCGTAGAGTCTCTTTGCAGTTTCTATATCGTCCGAAAAAACAACAACTCTAGATACCGAGCGTGATTGAAATACTAACCTAATTCCAACAGCATAATAATCAATTCCTAAATTTCCAAATTTTGACTCGGTCAAATAATCACCTAGGCGAATATGAACCACGAGTGAATTATCCTCCAATTCTGTCGTGTTAACTGCATCTGAATCGGACTTCGGATGACTCTCACGAATTTGCAAATTCTTGATTCTTTCCCAGTGAACATGTGTTTGAAAATATCCGAATACAACTGCCTGACCTTTGAAGTCAGGAATGTTTTCATCACCTAAGTCCTGATTAAAGATGAAGGTTTCAATACCTTTGTCTTTAATTGTAATAAATACCAATAAGGTTTCAATTAATGAAAAAATAAATGCAAATTTGGGCTTCTTTCTAAATCTCGCAAAGCGGATACAAGCTCCTACGAGTTTTCTTGCTATTGTTGGAAGTTCAAGACTTTTCCGAAATTCCATTTTGGTCAAGAGAGGTTCAATATTTAGATTCAAAAATTTAAGCCATTCATCACTCTCCCCATAAATGACAATCCTCCTGCTCGTGGGAGAGTCCATTAACCATGAAACCGCATGTGCTCCTTGAAATATTTGGTTGCCAAGTCCGCCCATGAGGGGCACGTGGAGAGCATTAACGCCATCATACTTTGATAGTTGAGCAAGACTCATATCTTGAGCCTATAGACAACCACATCCAGTAATTGTTTTACCATTCGGCTCCTTCGTAAAATTCTTTTGCATACAAACCCTACTATGAATAGAGAGTCTCGGGGCCGTACAAAAAAACCGTCTGCCAGAATTCTGAGTAATGTAAAGTCATAGCTAATCGATATATTGGATTCAGTGATACCTCCTTCTCTAGCCAAAATCAAGCCCGCTGAGACAGCTTCAGAATCGGCATTGAGATGAGATGAGGTAGATCCATCCAGAGACCTTATATAGGTATAAATAAAACGGCCACAAAGAGTGGGGTTATCTTTCATCTCTCTAAGTGTTCTAAATATGAAAACTAAATCCTCACCGCACATTACGTTTGGAAAATCAATATCTTTTACAAAATCACTTAAGAATATGCATCTCCAGAGCCCTGGGAATAGAGCAAATGAAGAAGGCGCTCTCTCCACATCAAATTCACTTAATTTTGGAATTCCATCGACAACTTCAACCAGTATAAAACTACCAATCAAAATTTTTGGACTTTTGTCACGTAATTCATGAATACAAGAAATCGCCTCAGGCAAATTTGGGCTATCATCACTATCACAGAACATAAGCCATTTTGTTTTGACTGATCGCTTCCCCATATTTCGGGACGGACCAGGGCCCCCAAAAGTGCCGGAAACAAAAACGTCTTCCGCTGCTAGATATGTGGGGCGGGATCGGATCTCGATGGCTGATTTAGCGTCATGCACAATCGAAAAACAAACACTCTTAGGTCTTGCTTTCACGATATTCTCTAGGTTCTCCCATCTTCCCGGAGAATCATGAATCGGCAAGACTACGGTCAAAATGGGTTTGTCGGAGTTAAAAATTAAATTCTCGCCCATGGTGTATAAACTTTCTCTATAGATGAAACCCCTTGATGCTGACTAACATTTAAAACCGTTTTATAGCGTGCTAGATTACCATTCACGGATTTGTAGTTAGACTATTGCGCTCACCCCTTTTAAAATCCATGCGGTATTCTTTATCTAGTTTTCTGAGCGGGAGAGACGCGAGAGTATGGTATGAAACCTACCCTTCATGTCTACCTAACTCATTTCGTAAAGAAGTCGGCGGCAAGTAGCGAAACCAAGTTACGAAGAATGTATCTAGCTACCTGTTTGTTCTCCTTAAGCCAAATTCTGAGCCATCGATTGAGTGTGACCGTTATTAGCAACGTAGCGCTTAGCCACTTTCTAGAACTTTGTGAACCGATTCACTCTCGAATTGATGGCTCTGTAATTCGTAACCAATTAGTTGAAACGGACGAACTGGAGTTTCGTGAGTTGAGATCTGATTGGCTTCTAACTTGGGCACATAAACCTATAATGTGGGAAGAAATAAAAAATGCAAAGGCAAAAGAAAATCATAGTGATCTCTTCTTGGCCATCGAAGATGATGCTTTGTTTTCACAATCAAATCTTGACTACTTTGTTGAGGAAAGAAGGGAATTAGAGCCTATTGGAATTATTCCTTCATTTATTAGGCAGGAGTGGTCGACATATGACTCTTGTTGGATCCACACTGACTCTTTTTCCAGAATTTCCAACTCCCGGATTATGTATCCTCATCCGCGAGATCCTAATAAGCAACTAATGCAGCTCCCAAATCCCTTCTGTGCCACAACTCTCTTGGATGTAAAACTAGGAATTGAGTACTTTTCAAGTGAAAGTTCCTTACTTGAATTAGCGCTCAAGAAACAACCGTACATTTGCGACATAGGAAGTGCCGCTTCATTGGGTTTAATCTCCGAAAGAATCCCAAAGGGCTTCATTTACAGAGTCGCGGTCGTGTGTAATAAAGAGAATTACTACCCACTACCCGGTGCAATCCACCGACATCTCGGAGACAAATATGCAAACAATAAGTGGCATAGAAATTTTGTTTTGTATGACAACGGTAAGTCCGAGGACTTACCGACACACAGGAATTTTATTGACTTTGCCACTAGGTTGTGTGCACTGGATGGACTTTTTGTTTTGAAAAAATACCTAAACAAATTTAGAAAAACTGGTTTGGGCTGATTTTAGTTTTCCAATTGACAGCACATTTTATTGACTAAAGAATCTATATTTGAAATTCAATCAATAAATTGACTGCTGATTCGAGCCCAACTATCTGGTATACCGAGAATGCTATCCTCTGAACTTGGACGATAGATTGGGTCAGGCCTAAGCACACAAGCCGAGAAAGGGTTGAGGTAAGCTGACCAGAGCGAAAATGTTGAGTTACTCACAATAAGATATTCGCTGGCTAGTGCCAGTACAAAATCACTCTTGGCATTTCTAATTGCTTTATGGTCAACTTCGGGTACATTGAAATTGTTACTTTTCAACAGTAACGTCACTTCTTCTTTCATCGAATTAGAATCGCCAATCACTCGGGCATCCAACCTGCGAGTCCCAATACGCTTTCGCAGTTCGCAAATAGCTTCCGAATAATATGAGATGTCAAGAGCCCCCGGTCCACGCATCCCCAAGCCTGAAAAGTCTCCGTGTCGAATATGAACGGTCAGTGTCTTACGCAATAAAGAATTTCTTGATTCTTCTAGGAGGTCAAGAAATGATTTACGGAAAATGACCTGGTGGCAAAATTCATACCCAAGTCTTTCCTTTGTCAATTCTATATTTCTAAAATCCTTGTGTGTACCCGTTACATATACTGCTCTTGGTCTTGCTTTACCGGCAAAAAACTCCCCTTTTTTCAATAAGACTGAAAGGCCCTGCGCTTCTTCAAATAACAGGTTATCTGAAACTAAATGAAAATATGATTTCAACCATCTTGATAAGATCCGTGCTTTGATAAAATCAGAAGAATGGGATTGTAATTCGTCGTAAATCGGAAATCGACTTCGTATTACGCTACTAATCAATTCCTTTTCAATGATTTCAAAAAAAAGTCCTGGGTCGTGTCGTCTATCCATTCTCTGGGCGTTTACAACAAGTTTTGCGTTAAACGTAGTAGATACTGCGAGACCCGCGGTAAACGCAAATAGCTGGTTACCAAGACCTCCGGGTAACTCCGTGATAACTTTCACCCTACCTACTTTTCTGAGAGTGCAATAATATATCTTTGGGGATTTTGCCGAATCTCAAACTCACTTGTTGTATTATATGTCTTTAGGAGAGGGGCTATACCGGTTCATTATTCGAACTCGAATAATAGTTACACTTTCGTACTTTTGAACCGCACTCA
>Ga0194133_10010656_pt1 | contig 10291 bp, 11 predicted proteins | sample TA2KigOf40mmetaG_FD_155448 | JGI IMG/M metagenome (GOLD analysis project Ga0194133, IMG submission 155448) | Freshwater microbial communities from Lake Tanganyika, Tanzania - TA2015055 Kigoma Offshore 40m | ecosystem: Environmental > Aquatic > Freshwater > Lake | place: Tanzania: Lake... | reverse complement strand
ACATTGTGTCAGAGCCTCTAAGTGCGTGGTTAGTTAAATTAGAGCCATCAGCTTGATTATTGAAGTTTGCGCCAGTAGCAGCGAAAGCACCTGCTGTATCAACGAATGTCAATCTTCCACCGATAGGTGCGGGACCAGCCACTTGCGCAACCGTAAATGTAATTGTGTCTGTATTGTTAGAGCTCCAGACAACTGATGCAGTAGCGGCTGTTGAAGAATCTGCAGCTTCATAAGTTGCAGTTCCATCAACTGTTGTAATCGTAGGATTAACTGTAAACACGGCAGTTGCTGGGATTGAGCTAAAAACGCTCGAACCAAGCGCTACCGTGGCAACAAGCGCAATGCGCTTGAAGATTGTCTTTGTAGACATTTGTTTCCTTTCTGTAGTCGTTACCAGGTATTTCCTAGTAGCGGCTTTGAGATGAGTCGCACGTGCTGACGCATCTCTTTCCCCCTGTGATATCCGGATCGCAGGAGAAACCTGTTTGTTAGGTGTCATTTATTTGACCCCTTTGGCGCTGATATTGATCGCCTGAGCAAGGATTGTGCTCTTGCTAGAGTCTAAAATTATACGGGTAGTTATCTCATTTGGAATCGCATCGACATCTAACCCACCAGTAGCGGCTACAAATAGGGGTGAATCGATGGTTGAGTCTATATATAGGGTGGCAGTCAAGAGGTAGTTACCGTTAAAAAGACGGGTAATAGCTGAAGCAGAGCCAGTCTGCGTCAATGGGAACCAAGAGCCAGCGACTGTGATTGATGGGCTTGCATGGTAAGAAGTGCCTGAGCCATCAACTGTCACAGACTGTGACATCAAAAGATTCACAACATTTTCGCCATATGCCTGCAGATATGAAACAAGAACATAACCATCTGGATTCATTATTTTGGATTGAGTAGAAAGTCCAACTGATCCAACTTCGCCAGCAGAGTCTGAAACTGTAAAGCCAGTTGGTAGTCCATCCATAGAAAGTCCAGCAAACAAAGATTTAGATGTACGAAAATTAATAGCTGAGTTATCTTGAATAATTCTTTGCGCTGAAGGAATCTCTTCTGCTGAAGATTGTGGTGAATTACTATTAGCCTCAGAGTTAACTGTAGACGGAGCCTCTTGCTTATCAGTTGCGGTAATAGTTGGTGTATTAAACTCTGAGCCTGTTACAGAATTAAACCCAAGGAAGGCAACCATTAAAATGAGTATCGAGAGAGCTACCTTTGAAGATTTCTTGGCAAGCTCTGCTGCCTTCTTATATGTTCCAGAAAGTGCATCTAATGCAGTAGAGCCAGTTTTCTCATCAACAACCCACTCACTAAGAACTCGAATAAATGATGCACGAGCACGTTGCACAACATGGCGAACATTTTTCTCACTTGTACCAATTGCTATAGCAATTTCTTTAGTTGTTCGACCTTCAATCTCCCACATAACTAATGCTGCTCGTTGAGTATCAGACAAACGAGATAGAGCTTCGCGAATAAGAGATGCATCCTCAGCTGCAGCAAGCGTTGAATCCATTGGTATGTGATTCTCTGCTGCTATTTCCGATAGGCGTTCTTGAGTAGCATCCGAATCAATCGCAACTAAGTTCGGGCGAGATCCAGTTGCGCGGATTACGTTTAAACATAGGTTGTTGACCGTAGTGCGCAAATATGCCATGGCACGATCTGCTGTGTCTAGCTCTGGGACTGCCAAGATAAATTTAAGGAAAGCATCTTGAACAACCTCTGCTGCATCGGCATCGCTTCGAAGAATTCGGCGGGCTTGAGCGATAAGTGATGAGCGATTTTGAGTATAAAGGGCGGATAAATCAGAAACAGACCACGCAGCAATAGTTGCTGGGGCCTGAGCATTCTTACGAAGTGACACTTAGATTTCCCGCTTCCGATGAGTCAACGTCTCGACCCCTCTACCTAGTAAGACACCAAAAGGGGGTAAATGTTGCTCTTGGTATCAGCATATTTCCCAATTGCTCTAGTGGGGAGGGAATCAGTCGATTTCCCGCTTCCGATGAGTCAACGTCTCGACCCCTCTACCTAGTAAGACACCAAAAGGGGGTAAATGTTGCTCTTGGTATCAGCATATTTCCTAATTGCTCTAGTGGGGAGGGAATCAGTCCTTTATTGAAAAAATCTGCAATCTTCTTCTCAAAGTTTTGAAGATCATCTGCAAGTATAGGTTTTACAATAAAATGATAGCCGAAACAATCATTCGCAACAGGCGCATTTGTTTCTACCAACTTTTCACGCTTGCAACCGAGAGTGATTACAATATAAGGTATGTATAATTTAAAGCGTATTATTGAACTACGGTTACTTAAAATTTATAATTTTAGCCTTGAAAAAAACTTCCAGACTATTTTATTTATAATTGATTTAATTTTACCAAAGTCTGATTTCAAGATACAAAAAAAATCAAATAAACAATATAACCTCAAATCATCTCCTAACAAGAGATTACCAATTTTTGCTCAAGAAATTAGCGCAGCAAAAAACCATAAAAAAAATAAAATTAAATCAATTGTATTTATTGTTCCGGATATGAATGATAACTTGACCTCATTCACTATTTTAAATTTAGCAAAATCTCTCGAATACGTAGATAAGATTAATTATCTCGTAGTTACCAGATTCGGAGAGGTTATCTCATCAAATAAGCAACCTACTAGTACTTTTTCTATCGAAGAAATAGTCGAGTCTAAGCCCGATGTTCTCTTATTTGAAATACATACTATGTTTGACAATCTTGGATTATTGCATGAGCAATATCTTAGAACTTTAAAGAAATTTACAAAAACAAAAATAGTCGGAATTTGCTTCGATATTTGGAGAGAATTTGATTTAAATTTTATTCATAAATGGGATGGCATAGTTGATAAATTCATTCACATGGACCAAGAGTCAGTTTATAACTATGGCTTAGATGCAAAAAAAATGATATTTTGGCCCTTCGCCGGTTGGGTAAGTTCAGTAAAACCAAAAATAGATAAAGATAGGATTGTATTATTTTCTGGTAACTTAAAACCAAGTGATAGAAGGTATATTCTTAAGTTTACTAAGAGAATTTCAGCGAAATTGAAAATAAGGATGCATGTAAATAGAATTGATCACAGTCTGTCAAATGAGTCAAAGTCTGGGGATGATTACTTAGATAATCTGAATCAATCTCAATTTGTGCTTGGTTTATCTCAAAAGTCAAAAACAACAGCACTAATAACCTTTAGGTCTTTAGAAGCTATACGATTGAATTGCACTCTAATTCAGCAGGAAATGGAGGGAAATGCTCCACTTTCAAGGATGTTTATTCCCGGTGAGCATTACATACCATTCAACAATCTAAATGACATTACAAGAATCATGAATGATATCGCACTTGAAAATGATAAGATCGCTTCAGTCGGCTTAAGCGGTGGAGCTTTTATGGCTAAGTATTATTCACCAAAATTGATGTGGAGATATTTGTTTCATAATCTTAATTAATTGATGCGGTTCTTAACCTTGATTACCGCCTCTCTCGCATGTTTTCGTGAAATGTAATCAGGATGGATCCACCAATCCTCATACTTACCAAATCCAGTAGCTTTCACATTTTTGTAAGCACAAAAATAACCATAATTTCTTAGAAACAACCTTGAAACTATTTTGATGAGATGCCCATTTCTGTACGAATCATGTTCAAAAGTTAAGATTTTAAACTTATGAGTCTCAAATGGCATCAAAGCCAATACACGCAATGTTTGATGTGCTGGATCTATGTCTAAAGATAAATACTCAATGGTATTTGGTATTTTTCTTGCAGAAAATAAATCATTATAATTGACTTTAGTTGCATCTAAATACAAGCATTCATTTTTTCGCATGTCATTAAAACTATCAACCATTCTTATGTCAAAGTCGACGCTAATTCCTAGCCATTTATATTTATGTTCTAGCAAATAGGTGTTATTTATCTTAATTGGCCAGCCAGCTCCTATTTCAACATAATAATTTGTTGAAGAAACATTACCAATTAAATAATTCACAAACAAATCTTGACCGCTTAAAGAATAATAGTTTTGACCAGTAAATGACTTTGGCTTTACTGTGCTGGAATGTTTATTAAGCACGGTGATTCGAAGATATTTGCTTATTTTTCTTAATACAAAATTGGCCACTTTTCTTGAAAATACAGATATAGTATATTTCAAGGATTGTTCATCACCATATTGATATATCTTAAGAACAATACTTCGAATTAGCCACTTTGAATTGGAAGAATATGTCTTTACAATTAAGTACTGGGCAATTAATAAATATATTTTAATTCTTCTTAATTTTTTTAACATCAAATTATCTCTATATCCGGTATTGGGAATAAAATTAAATTTCCGTTTGCACGAAATTTCTGAGTACTACTTAAAAAAGTTTCACGAAAATGCCAAGGTAAAATAATTGCTAAAATTTTTTCTTTGCTCTCTAAAATGTACTTTTCACTCACTATAGGAATTTTAGTGCCTGGAGTCATTCTTCCAAATTTTTTAGCATTAACTTCACCAATTTTTTCTACTATTGAACTATCTAGCCCACAATAGTTCAAAATAATATTGCCTTTAGTCGATGCGCCCAATCCAAAGATTTTATATCCATCTGATTTGAATGTGTGAATAGTATTCAGCAAATTATTTTTGTACGTCTCTACTTTTCTTGCAAATTCATTGTAAACTCCAATTTCACAATAACCCTCATTAATTTCACTTTCAAGTAAATCAACAAAATCCTGACAGTGCTTACCACCTTTTGTTTTCTCCACAGTAATTGCAATACTTCCCCCGTTAATTTCGTTTAGTTGTACTGCAATTACCGTAAATCCGATTTTATCAAATATATATTGAAAATCATGAGCCCTTAAATACAACAAATGTTCGTGGCAGATTGTGTCAAAACTAGTTTTTTTCAACATACTTACACAGTAACTTTGTTCTAAATGCCAAATGCCGTCTTCACTTAATATCTCATGAATATCGCGTGCAAAATCTAAGGGTTTATCTAAATCGTAAAAAACGCTTATTGAAGAAATAACATCCGCTTTCATATTTACAATTTCTTTATAAACAGTTGCTGAAAAAAAATTTTGAATTTTAATAGCATCTTCAGGATAAAAGTTATCAAAATTAGTTATTAATGGGTCAATACCGATAAGTGTATTTTTTGAACTGCTTTGTGCATATCCGGATAGCAAAGTTCCATCATTAGATGCAATATCGAGAAAAACTCCTTTTTTTCCATAAGCTCTATCTTGAAATACTTTCTGTAATTTGAGTGCTTTGTTAATTAAATGATTTTGCATACTGCTATTTAAATGAGATTCGTAGCCATAAGTTTCAGTGTACAACTCAGAAATCGGCAAAATATTGTAAAGTTGAATTAGACCACAGTAGCTACATCTTGCTAAATTAAGTGGGAGAGATTCAACTTCTTCATTTAACTTTGGGAAATGTCCAGAAATTGGACTTGAACCAAGTTCTAAAATATTATCTAGTTTCGGCGCTTTACAAATTCTGCATGAAGAAAATTGAGTCACGCATTGATTGTACAACATCAATGGTAGTTTATTGATATATAAAAATATTGAAGCAAAAGTAGTATCTAGTTAAAAGAACGACTCAACAGATAAAATCTCATATTGGAATTATCGGAGATTTCTTGTCTATAAACTACCCTATAAAAATCAAATTAATCTCCGTTTATCGGTTTGAAATAGATTCGTACTTTTCAATGTTAAACACTAATTATACTAATCTACTAAAATTAAGAACAATTACAGGCCAATTAGACGAAAATTTGAAGGCGGCAAATGCACTCACAAGTGGAGAAATGCTTGAGATTTATTCAGTTTATAATAACAAAGAAATTAGTTTGCACTTAATTTCAACATTTAAAGATGTAGTTATTGATTAATTAGCTAAGGTAATATTCAATTTCTATGTATTCAACTTATTTATGCTTAATTAAAATGTATTTAAAAAAAATTATCTGGTCATGATTAAAAATTAATCATTAAGTTTGTCTGTTAAATAGTGTATATTTTGCCTATGCGAAAATGGATTGTTACTGGAGCGTCAGGAAGCGTTGCAACTGCATGTATGAATATATTGATTTCAAATGGAATTATAATCGATGCGTTTTCACGAAATAAGTTGATAGTTAATGAGAAAAATGTTAACTATAAAAAAGTTGAAGACTATAGAAATATTGTATTTGATGTGGAAAATTGTGAATGCTTATTAATCGCTCAAGGCTATTTTAATTTTCAATTGGTCGAAAGTATGTCAATCGAAGATTTATGTGCCACAATTGAAGCTAATTTCACTTCACAAATTCATGTACTGCATTCGTTCTTGAGGCAAATTGAGAAAAACAAACGAATTGATGTGGTTATATTAGGATCAACAAGTTCATATGATGCCGGTTTAGGAACGGTTGTTTATGGAGCTGCCAAGGCAGGAGTTTTAGCTTTAGTGAAAGCGTTGAATAAAGAGTATGTTGACACAGATATTAGATTCTGCTTGATTTCTTTTGGTACTTTAGCAAATGACATGGGAAGTAAAGTTCCAAATCAAGATTTAGATTCTTTATTGGACGTAAATATGGTTGCGCAAGAAATATTTGATAAAGTAAATGTCAAGAGTAACTTGTGGCAACCAGAAATTGTCATTCGAAGACGCCACATTAGAACTACAAACTAGCATGTTGGGGATAATGCAGGGGCGATTGAGTAAGTCTTCGAATGGATTAATTCAAGAGTTTCCAAAAAATAGCTGGGAGATTGAGTTCGAACTAGCCAATGATCTCGGGTTAGGTGCGATTGAGTGGACTTTGGATTATAAAGATTGCAAATTGAATCCAATTTTTAATCTAAAAGAGCAAACAAAAATTAAGTGCCTACAAGATCGATATTCAATCAAAATTCCCTCTATAACATTAGACTGTTTTGTTCAAGCGCCTTTTTACAAACATAATGAGTTAACTGGCTTGAAATCTGATATTGGTGATTTACTTTGGATTGCTGAGAATTTACAAAATTTAGAGGTTAACATACTGGTATTACCTGTTGTTGCAGAAATTGGAGTTTTTAATGAAACATACCTCTTGAAACTAATTGAATGCTTGAATTCGATAGAAAACGAGCTAGCTAAAACTAAGAAACAGATAGCAATTGAATGTGAATTTGATCTAGTCTATATGCAAACTCTATTAGGTGCGTTGAATCCTGAATATTTTGGAATAAATTTTGATATGGGGAATTCAGCATCACTGGGTCACAAACCAGAAGTGGAGCTCTCCGTTTGTAGTGGGCGGATTCTTAATGTTCACATAAAAGACCGTCTGTTAGGCGGCCATACGGTTAAACTTGGAAGTGGTGCAGTAAATTTCCAAAAAATTGCCGAGCTACTCAATGACCAGGGGTATGCTGGAAATATGATTTTACAAGCCGCTAGAGATTTCAATCTAGATGAAAAAGAATTGATTGCGTCCTATATAGATTTCTGTAGGAAATATGATTGGGTGGTTTAATTAAATGTCGAAGGCCAGTGTAGATTTCCTAAATAATAGGATAGCAATTATAACTGGAGGAAGTGGTTTTCTCGGACAACAGCACTGCCTCGCTCTACTTGAAAAAGGCGCGACAGTTTTTAACTTAGACCTTGTACCTCTTGAAATCTTGAATTTAAATGAATTTGCTCCTTATACCGAAAATTTTTATAACATTAAATGTGATATAACAAATGAAAAAACTGTGGAAGTCTCTTTTAGGCAAGTAATTGAACACAAGGGTAGAATCGATATCTTGATCAATAATGCTTCTATTGATCATAAAGTTCCGTTAAATCTATCTGAAAATAAAAATGATTTTAGTTTCGAGAATTTCGATTTTTCATCATGGCAGAATGAATTAGCTGTTGGCTTAACCGGGGCAGTTTTTTGTTCTAAGTATGCGGCCAAAAGTATGATAAGAAATCAATCTGGAGTAATCATTAATATATCTTCAGATTTAGGAGTTATTGCTCCAGATCATCGAATTTATAGAAAAAGTGGTTCATTTGGTGAAGTTCAATATTTTAAGCCGGTTTCGTACTCAGTTATAAAGCATGGATTAATTGGATTAACAAAATATCTATCAACTTATCTTGCAGATTTTTCCATTCGAGTAAACACCCTATCCCCTGGTTCTATTTTCAATAATCAAGACACAGAGTTTTTAAATAATCTAGAGAATAATATTCCCCTGAAAAGATTAGCATCAGTCAATGAATATAAAGGTGCAATTCAATTTTTAGCAAGTGACGCTTCAAGCTATATGACTGGTCAAAATTTAATAATCGATGGCGGAAGGTCTATCTGGTAGCAATTATTACAGTTTTAGCTTGAAATCTTTTGGAGTTATTATCTCTTGGAAAATTTATATATCTTCCAACTCTACTCAATTTAAAAATACGCATCATAATTATTGGAAAAAGTAATTTTCTCAATGGCCAGGTTTGAATGTAGTAAAATTTAGTGTGCTTCCTTAGTTGTGCTGGCACCGCGCTGATTAGTGATTGTTTTATAACCGAAAATTTGGGATCTAATAAAAATATCCAATCTGTTTTAGAAAAACCAGCTTTTTTGAATGCATCTAAGTACTCAGATAACAAATGCTCATGCTCACCATTTTGTGCTCGGGTCAAATGAGTGTTTTTGTCCAACCCTCGATCAGTGAGAAATTTCTCAGAATAGACAGTGCTCTCAAGTTCATTTCTTCTTTTTCTTGAAGTGCTCCAATGAGTACGATCTATAGCCAATAGTTTTGCACCGGGTTTTAGAATACGCGCAGACTCCATTATTGTTTTATTTAAATCAAAACTATGATGCAAACTATCAAATTCAACTATAAAATCAATAGACTTGTCTTCAAGTTTGATAACATCAAAATTTCGAACTATTGGTATTACTTTTTCTTCAACCTTATTTAAAAAAATAAGTGGAACTGCGGCATATTCAACTATCTCAGGAACTATCTCAATAGCATAAATCCTCTCAATTTTTGAGTGAATCCTTGTTAGTTCTACAGAAATTGCTGCACATCCAGATCCTAATTCAACTCCTATGCCTGATGGTGAAAAATTAGTATATTTGTTACTTATAGTTAGAATTTCTAAAAGTTCATCTTTTCCATATAAATATGTTCTTTATAAATTTGGCTTTCTCTAGCAATGGCACTTATATGCTTACTGAAATCTGAAACAAAACTCCTAGAATGAACGTACACAACATCGATTAGTTCTTTAGGTCGCAACCAATAGATGGCTTTTCCACTTTTTTCTAGTTTTTCATGCCTTTCCATATTTAAATCATACACATTCACTCAGAATTTTTTGAAATAATCAAAAAAGTCCCATTTTTTGATCTTTAAGTGTATCGTACTTGCCTAAACTTTATAACTATTTGAAATATGTGAGTATCAGAAAGAAGGTTAAATTGTGCTTAAGGATTACGTTGCGGTTCAATATGATTTAGAGCGAAGACCACTTACTAGCTACCCCACAAAGCTAGCGAAAAGATTGGCAGATCTACATGAAATTTCGGTTGGCGCTAAACTTTTAGAAGTTGGAGCTGGAAGGCCGGATTTTCTAAATGGTTTCCGTTTAGCCGGAATGGATGTGTATGGCTGCGATATTTCAAAAATAAGTGAAAGTGCATGCAAAAAAGAAAAAATACCTTTTAAATATGTGAATTTAGGAAATGGCAAACTTCCATACAAGAGTGAGATTTTTGATGTGGTTTATTCCAAAAGTGTAATTGAGCATATGCTTGATCCAATATCTTTTGTTACTGAATCATTTCGAGTGCTTAAACCAGGTGGTTTACTATTGATTCTAACGCCAGACTGGGAAGCCAATTATAAAACCTTCTTCGATGACTTTACGCATGTTAGACCAATGTCTCGGCGTTCAATGAATTTATTATTGTCGATGTTGGATCCTGCTGAAATCTACATCTACAGGTTTAGGCAGCTTCCAATGACATGGAAATTCTCGGTTATAAATACATTCTGTGCTTTTTTAGCACCATTTGTTCCTACAAGAACTAAAAATCCATTTCTTAGATGGTCAAGAGAGTTAATGCTGGTGGGTAGCGCACGAAAAAAGCATAAAGTGATATAAGATAATGGAATATCATAACGGGAGAAAGTTGGAAACATGAATCCTGTAAAAGTAGGATCCAAATTAGTATCGGAAGCCTCACCAACTTACATGATTGCTGAGATTGG